>Ga0325410_1006923_pt1 | contig 12422 bp, 4 predicted proteins | sample PopdelMetagenome_16_FD_206182 | JGI IMG/M metagenome (GOLD analysis project Ga0325410, IMG submission 206182) | Populus deltoides microbial communities from Bellville, Georgia, United States - Xylem-PdIQD-R3 | ecosystem: Host-associated > Plants > Phyllosphere > Stem > Wood/Secondary xylem... | reverse complement strand
CCTTAAAAAATGTACTTATAATTCGATTTATCTGGATACAATGTACTCCATGCTTCGTTTCCCCCTTCTCTTTGAAGTTCTTTTGTTCTGCCAACAAAGCATTTTCTTCGTGATGGATTCTCTTGCCATTTGCGTGGCTAAGGACTTTTGACAGCACAGAAGACTTCAAACTCTTTCAAGTGTCCTAATCCAATTTTTACCCTCTTTAGAAATAAAAAAAATTTGCATATAAATATTTTTCAGACGAAATTGGACAATTTTTTTTTTATAAAAGGACGATTGTTGAAAAATAATACAAAATACAAAAAATCACAAAATAATAAAAAAGAAAGAAAAATATATATGAGGGAGAAAATTGGACAAATAATGAATAATTTTTTTCTTTTTTCAATTCAGTCCTCCTTTTTCCATTTCCCTTTCTTTTTTTTCCTTTCAACTTTAATTTTATTCTTCTTTTCATTTTTCATTCTTAGATTTTTTTTACAATCATTCAGGTTACTTTTAGACCGGTCAATGAATTATGTTGAAAAAACTCTCATATGGTTTAATTTTAAATCTGAATTAGACATGTAGGTGGGCAAGAGGTTTTTTTTTTGTCAATTTCATTATTTTTTTTTCTCAATTTCATCTTCAAACTTATTTTACTGGTTAGTCGGGTTGTCTTTAGACTAGTTAAGTCGACTGGAACAAGTAAAGACAACTCTCACATGATTTTATTTTAAACTCGATCTAGAAAAGAAATAAAGTTTATATTTTTTTTTATCATTTTCATCATTCTTTTCTTGATTTGATCCTCTAATTATTTTTTACCGATTAGTTGGGTTGACTTTGAACTAACCAAGATAATTAGGTCATGTCGGATAAATCTTCACATAGTTTAATTTTAAATTCAAACTAGGAAATAAGTGAGAAAGAGAAACTTTAGGGTTAACTTCGTATACTAAATTTAATATCAATGATAATAATTCTTTAAAATCTAAATATTTTTTTATGCTAAACGAAAATTAATTTAACATATTCGGGCATGTCAACTAGTTATTATTAATTCCCCCCATGATTATACAATGAATACGATAATGAAGTTCTTTGACTGGATCAAATTTATTGACATTTCTAGATGCATTCATAAAAAGACTTTTTAACATCATGTTGTTATTTTTTTTTAATTTTTTTTAATTAACATGGATATATTGTCAATTTATAAGTATTTTAACTAATTCTATGAAATCTGAAGTTAATGACTATGTAAATTTCTAGCAGCTATCATATAAACAACCACATATATAGTTTAAACTTAAAATTACATAAACAATAAATTCTTTGATACTAAACTTTTAACCTTCACCTAGATGATTTTTTCTATTTATTTTTAATCAACGGTTTCATGTTTTTTTTTTAGTTTAACGTGGATGTTAGGACCAGCTTTCGTGTACCTCGACTAATCTCACGGGTCTTGAAGTTAACAACCTTGTAAGTTTCCAGTGACCATCATATAAGTAACCACAGAATTCAAACCTGAGATCAATAGAAAAAATAAATTTTTTAATCCTAAACTTTTATCACTAGACTATTACCTAGCCCGTTGCTTCATGTCCTTTTTTAATCAACGGCTTTATGCCCTTTTTTGGTTCGTACACAGAGATTCATGAACCACCAGAGATTCTTATGAATTAATTTGCAAGCAACCTCTCTCATTTTCGCTAGGTGCTTGATATATCCTTTCCCCGACAAAAGTTACCCCACACGTAACCTTCGTTTTGCACTAGTTTTTTGCTGAATTTCCTTGCAAAAACAAAATAAATTCATTTGCATTTTAAAATTCAAATAAGAGGAAACAGACGGCAAATAAAAAACCAGCCAACAGCTTTGGCTTGCTCTTGCAAGCAAAAAAATAAAAATAAAAATAAAAAATGACTGGCTCTTTGGACCCAGTCTTAAATCTTCTTTTCCTCCGTCCTTTTAATTCTTTTATGGTGCCCATTTGCCATCCGTGGTGCCTTTTTTTATATATAAAAAAAACCAATAACATTCATTAAATGAATTAAATTGAGGTAATGGTTAATTTTTAAGTGTTTTTATTTAAAAATATATTAATTTTTTTTAGTTTTAAATTTTATTTTTAATATCAACATATCAAAATAATTTTAAAATATAAATAACAATTTTAAATAAAAAATTAAATTTTTATAAAACATTGTTTGGACCGCGTTACCCCCACCGCACTTTACTAGGTTTCAACCTGATCCTATAATAATTCATTTATTATTTTATAAGGCACGGTTATAATAAGAAATCACTTTCCTTTATGATTTTAATATTGTAATGAAGTTGTCTGGGAAATTATCAAGGATGCTGAAGAAAAAATATCAAAATTACCCCAAAACATAAGAAAAAGAAATGCCTGTTTATGTGAGAAGCTTGGTTTTAATAATATTTTTATATAGAATTAATATTAAATAAAAATAATTATGATACTCAAACTATAGTTATCAATATTTATTTGATATAATAGAAATAAATATATAAAAAAGAGAAAATCTCATTTCATCTATAGTTATTAATATCTATTTTAATTTTATCTTGTATTTTTGTATTTTTCTTATAATTATATTTTTATTTTATTAAATAAGAATTAATAGTTATACTTTGAATATTAGAAAACTAAGATTGTTGAGATTTTAAGAATTTTCCAGGGAGAAAAAAATGGAAAATGAGATTGTGGTCGCACGACAGCCTGTTCTGTGAGTGGTAACACGTGTCACAAGAGGAAATGTTATGGCTGTTTTTTAGGTGGGGTTGTTGTCGAGGTCAAAAGAGAAGGGGGCCTCTGTGATTTATTCTTGTTGACAGCTCCGTCACTGTGTACTTTGCTGGAATTGGATCTTCGAGGAATAAAATCTTGAGCAGAGGGCATTATTTCTGCGGCTGCTTGATGGATGTAATTAATAAATAATTATTATGTATATCGCTAAGTTATTGCGTTCACACCGGTAATCTATGATGATCCTGAGGCTGTGCCGGCCATTGGACGGCCTAGCCAATTAAATTGTGGTTTGTTTGATTTTAAATATACATAATAATTAATAAATTATTATTACTAATATTTAAATGTTATTGTGGTGTGTTTGATATTAAATAAATGTAATCATATATTAACAGATTACGAGATTTTTATTTTATATTATGATTTCGGTAAGATATTTGCATAAATTAATAAATAAAAAAACATAACATTTAAGTGACAAATCCTTAATCTATTTCAATATAAAAAAATAAATGTATATTATTAACGTAAATATGTAAACATTTAACATAACTAAAAAGTACTTTTGAGTGTAAAAGCCATTGATTTTTTGTCAGAATAAAAATTATAATTAACGATGGTGGTTGTAAAAATTATGGAAAATTAACAAAGGCTGATTTTGGTGTGATTCAAAAGATAATGGAAGACTCATCCAGTAGCTGGGGTGAGTAAAAAAACTAAAAAATCTATTAAAATAGAAGAAGATAACTGAAAAAACTGAACCGTAAAAAAAATCTAATTAAAATTTTAAAAAACTGACAGATTCGGTTTGGTTTCATTTTTATAAACCTAAAAACAAAAAAACCAAACTGAACCCAAACTGAAAAAAACCAAGCCAAACTGAAAAAAACCAAGCTAACCAGAAAAAACCAAGTCAAGCCGAAAAAAACAAGCCAAACTGGTTTTTGTCCTAAAAAACCGAACCGAACGGAAACCAGTCAGTTTGAACCAGTTTCGGTTTGATTTCAGTTTTTTTTTTAATTTTGGTTTAGTTATTTTTTTTTTATAAAAACGAAACCGAACCAAAAATAATTACTCCTGATATCTAGTTTATCATGTTAAAAAGGAAAAGAGTTAAACAATTTTTTCTAAATAAAAAAATGTATTTGATTGATACTAATTAATGATAGTACATTGTTATTACTATAATCTCTTTCTATAAGACTCAAATAATGACAAAAAGATGAAGATGGAATCTTATCCAACAACAATGACTGATCATCAACAACTAAAATAAATGAGTATTAAAAATAACTATTAATTAAAACTTCAAAGTTTTTTTTTTATGTTGTTCATAATCGGATCTTTTTTCTTTCAGATCCAATGATTTCTCCACTTCAAATCTCAACGTGTTTGTAAGTATATTCTTGAATAAAATTGTAGTGGAAACAAATAAAAAACTCATATTTGAGGGGGGAAAAAACTATACAAAATTGTGAAATTTAAATCATTAACATATCTAGATTTATAATTATTAAAATATCATATATATTTAACAATTAGATTTGGAATAGTTAAACAAATTAAAAATATAAATAAAAGAAGAGGAAAAGAAAGTGTCACCGGTGTAATTTTCTTAGGCACAAGTCCAAAAATAATAATGATAATAATTAGGGTGATTATTTTCAGTTCGGTTCGGTTTTTATAAAAAAATAACCAAACTGATTTTTTTTAATGAAACCGAACCGAAACCAATTCAAACCGACTGGTTTCGGTTTGGTTTTTTAAGACAAAAACCAGTTCAAACCGACCGGTTTCGGCTCGATTCGGCTCGGTTTTTGCCGGTTTGGCTCTTTTTTTTTATTTTATTCGGTTTGATTTTTTCGGTTTTAAGCTTATAAAACTGAACCGGCTGATTTTTTTAAAATTTTAATCAATTTTTTTCACAGTTCGGTTTTTTCGGTTATTTTTTTTTTGCGGTTTTCTTGGTTTTTCAGCTTTTTTGCTCACCCATAATAATAATAATAATAATAATAATAATAATAATAATAGAGATAGCTAGCCGCTAGGGTTTCAAATTAAATTGATACAGAGAGAACCTAATAATTTACGAACTTGAGTTTACTTGAAGTTGCTTGAACAACGCCATGATTTATTCTTTGATTATAACGGATATCTAACCATGGAATTTATATCAAAGCAAATAGACATCCAAATACACCTTTGATTGAGTTTTAGACTCGAAGGCTAAGAATTACTGTCCTGAGCTTACGTGTTTAACAATAAAATCTACGTAGAATACTAGCACCTATGAGTCTATGACTTTTTTTTTTTTTTTTTTTCTTCTAGTCCGGTGAGTGCATGCATGTACAACCAATGTCCTTGCAATACTTTCTTGCGGCACTGTCTTTTGAATTTTTTTTTTTAGGATTGTTGGCTGGTGTTAGGTGGTGTGCTAGAATATTTTTTTTTAATTAAAAAAAAACAAAATGCCTAGGTGATGGTATTTAAATAAATAAATAAAGATTTAGGTTATTATTGACTTGACTAAATTCAATAACATCAATTAACTTAACAATATTATAAAAAAATAGCAATGATAGCAAATATATCAAACAAAAAAATAAACAATAATTAACTATAAAAAATAAATCGTTAATATCATACTCTTCTAAGAAGACAAGAAAGAAAAGTTAATTAAAGACTCACTTTTGCTTAGCCATGAACATCTCACCACCATTAGAAAGAGCTTCTTATATCGAGATGGTTCTTAATGTTGTTGTGAAAGTCTGTACAATAACATCAAAAAGACCACATGCGCTACTAGAGCAACGATTTTAAAAGAAAACCAAACAAAATACTAAAAAGCGAGCATCTCATACTTATATTTAATTAATTTAATGAAAAAACAAAATGTTTTTAAAAAAACTAAATTTAACAAAAAAAACAACATATAAAAAGATTCGAGATAACCCAAATTATTTTCAAAATTAGTGAAAAATCCTATGGAAAACAAATTAAAAAATAACAGAACCCAATCTCCAATTAAAAAATTATTGAAAGGTGAAACTAAAAAAAACATGAGCTTAAGAAAAGGAGGGAAATCAAGCAAACTCGGGCTCAATTAAGAATTTGGGTTAATGATGAAGAATGAAATAGAAAAAAAATATCAATTTAAAAAAAATATCAGAGCAAGAAAAAATAGCAATCAAAAAAATGAATATCACATATGATATGAAAAAAACTGAAGGAGGTTAAGATAAAAAAAACTAATTTTAAAAATTATTTCAAATAAAAAAATTACAATCAAAAGAATTGAAAGAAATGATGAAATTGAATAAAAATCAATTTTATAAATTAAATCAAATAAAAAATAATAATGATTGAAATAATAAGAACCAAATATAAAAAAAAGAAATTGAAGTGATGCTCTGAAAATTTGAAGGGTTAGGTACAGACATCAAGGAGAAGAGAGACAAAAATAGAAGAAAGAAAAAAGATGTTGGCGTCAAACTGAAGGGACTAGAGGTCAATAAGCGCGGCTCTTAGAGAGGGAAGGTCGGCATAAATGATTCCAATGATGTCAAGAGAGGCAGCCAAAAATCTATCACACACGCTGCCTGAATACGATGGAGCGGTGGAGGCGTTGACGCATGCAATGAATACACTAGAAAATTTTGCTTTTTAAATAATATTTTATTTATTTAAAATATCAAATTGTCTCTTAGTCAACTTGATTATAGTTAAAAAAAATAAAGATGAAAATAAAAAAAAGCCCTTGAATGCAGTTAAAATTTTTTATTTTTAAGAATAATTTAGTTATTTTACTATACTTTAAAAAGTGAAATTTCAAAAAAATCTCCTAGATGTCAGTTAAATAAATCTTTCTTTTAATACTAATTTATTTATTTTAATATACTTTAAAAATATATAAAAAATCAAGTTTTCTCTCATCAATATAATAATAATCACCTTATAAAAATATCATTTTATTTCTAACAGACAATTCATCGAGTCATCTCACACAGAACAATGTTTTTTCCCTTAGTATGTTACAAGAAAAAAACTAGTCCTTGGTGATAACTTTTCCTCTTGGGTCTCTTAAAAATATTTGCAATTATTTATTTTATAAAATTTAGAAATCATTTAATATAAATTGAAAATAGATCGTAAGGTTTAACAATTTATTTGTAATGTACTAAAAGTACTTTATCATCCATATAATTTTCCAATGAATAAAAAAAGTAAATTAGTTTTGTTTAATATTTATAATTCTATTTTTTAATATATAAAATGACAAAGGGATGGTCTCTTTCCACCGTAACATAGTCTAAATCCATAGCAAATAGTAACCCATTTGATAAGTGGCCTCCCATATGCCTATGCAAACGTATTAAAAAAAAGCAAAAGGTAATATGAGACTTGATTGATTGATTTAATTGGGTTTAATAAGTTTAATTAATTTAATAATATATAAAAATATAATGATAATAAATAAAATATATAAAAAAGCTAATAACAAAAACAAGGTAAAAAAAACCTAACTCAAGCTCATCTAAGTTAGTATACCAAATATGCGATTTAGTTATGACTCTCAAGTAATCCTACTGAAAAAAAAATGAATAAAATCATTAAGTTCAATTATCAAACAACTCAATATTAAGGGGAAAAATTAAAAAAAAAACAATGAAAAAAAACTCCGAGTCAAACAAAAAAATCCACTAATCCTGTGATTATTAATATAAGATCGAAATAACTCCATAAAAAAGAAAAAAAAACACAGACCGATTTATAATCAATCAAACCCCGAATGATGAAATTAAAATTAAAAAAATAAATTTTAAGAAAAATCAAATGTTGAAGGATCTTGTTTGGTAATGAATAGAAAAAAATTAATGAGAGTTCGATAACCTCAAATAAAGTAAAATAAAAAACAAATTGAAGCTCAATTTTCAATAAACAAAATATTAAGGGATTAAATCGAAAAAAATATATAATACAAAAAAAGGTTTAAAAAATATGACCCAAATCCACTCAAGTCAGCATGCAAGATTTGCAATCTGGTTGTGATACCGGAGTAATTTTGTGAAAAGTAAATTGAATAAGACTATCAAGGTTAATTATCGAACAACTCAATATTGAACAACAACAAAACTAGAGTCATTTTAGAAATCAATGAAAAATTTAATTGAAAGTAAATAAAAAACAAAATAAGGGAGTTTAATATCTAATTAAATAAATATTGAAGGATAAAGTTTAAAAAAAACTTAAAAAAAAACAAACCCAAGTAAATCTCCTAAATTTAGGTTAATCTCCAAAATACACAACCTGTGAAATCACATACTCATGCTAAATTAAGAAGCTCAATTTCCAATTAATTTAATATCAAGGATGAAACCAGAAAGAAAAAATAAATTTTTATGAATTTGTCAAATTTTTTAAAAAATAGCAATCAAAAGAATGAAGATTAAATATGATATTAAAAAAAATAAGAGGGTGAAATTGCAAAAAATAAATTAATTTTAAAATTATCTCAAATAAAATAAAATAGAGACTGAATTTGGCATACGAAAAACTAAAAGAAGGTGAAATAGAAGAAAATTTTTAATTTGATAAATTAGTTCATATAAAACAATAGCCATAAAAAGAATATGGATCAAATCTAAAAAGAAAATAATTGAAAGACTGCCTTGAAATTTTGAAGAGTCAACGTGATATCAAGAATGAGAGAATGTCATTGGCGCCAAACCGGATACTTGTTGGACACACACATTGTCTTATAATGGAGGGGTCGTTGAAGGTGGTGTTTGGTCACTAAATGACACAACACGTGCTAACGCTTGCAAGACACTTTTGTTTAATAATATTTATATTTGTTAAGTTACCAATTTGTTCTTAATTAAAACTAATAATAATGAAAAAAAAACCCATAAGAAAACGACGAAGATGCCCTTCAGGCAATAGCCTTAGTTTTTTTAATTTTAAGAGTAAATCCATCATTTTACTATTAAAAAAAATGAAAAGACAACAAAACCCCTATGAGGAAACTTAATAATTTCTTGTTTTTAAGAGTAATTAAGTTATTTTACTATTTTGAAAAAAATAAAAAGACCAAAAAACCCTTTTATTCTAGTCTCTCGCTCTTTTTTTTCTTTTTAAGGGTAATTAAGTCTTTTAACTGTTCTTAAAAAGATCAATTTAGCTCCTATTAATTTGATAATATCAAATGAACCTTATAAAAAAACTATTTTATCTATAAATTTGAATTTTCTTAGCTATTAATATAAAGAATAAAAATATCATTACACTATAGTAATTCACAATACAAAAGTCTTACTCCATACTAAAACACTCATGCATCATGGTTTTTTTTAAATATATCTTTAGTTTTTTATTTTTCTTAGAATTTCACCTTCGTTAAGTAATTGTTCTACCGACCACATTAGTTCATTTAGCATTGTGTTTGTAACTACGTTTTATTAAATTTTGAATTTTTTTTTGCTAAAATTGAGTACGGTTTGTACCTTTTGGATCGTTTTGATGTGCTGATGTCAAAAATGATTTTTAAAAAATGAAAAAATATCATTGGCATGTATTTCAGCATGAAAAGCTATTTAAAAAACAACCACAACCACACTGTCAAACATGCTCACAGTATTCATCCCGTGCTCCAGAAAAATTCTAGAAGTACTATCTTTCATGATCCAAATTAAAGATTCTATAGATCATACCATAATTCACGTTTGCAATCTCTAGAATCGGGTTTCTCTAAAAACGTTGGAAAAATGGTAGCTTTTACTAAAAAAAAAAAAATGAACTGCACAGTACAGTTTACAATAAATGCAATCCACCTGATACTTTAGATTTTTTTTAAATTGTTTTTTTATACCTCTTGGTATTTTTTTTTTGGCTTCTTTCTTTGTTTTTTAACAAAATTTTTTTGTTTAATTTAGTTTATTAATGTTTAATTTTTTTATTTAGTTATCAGACTTTCATGATATGTTTTCCGGATTTAACGGGTTAACCTGGTTTGACAAGTTAATCCAGAATTTCTTTTTTGCTTTTTAATTAATTTTTTTCGTTTAGTTTAGTTTGTTAATGTTAATTTTTTTTTCTATTTAGTTATCAGACTTTCATGACACATATCCTAAGTTTCACGGGTTAACCTGGTTTCACGGGTGAACCCAGTTAATTATGGGTTGACCCGTCAATTTTTTTTTGTTTTTTTATTTTCATAAATTTTTTTGGTTTAATTTAGTTTGTTAATGTTATTTTTTTTATTTAGTTATCAGACTTTCATGACACAGATCCTAGGTTTAACGGGTTAACATGGTTTGATGAGTTAACCCGGATTTTTCTTCTTTTTAATTAATTTTTTTTGTTTAGTTCAGTTTGTTAATTTTCACTTTTTTTTATTTAGTTACCAGACATTCATGACACGGATCCCGGGTTTAAAGGGTTAACCTGGTTTGACGAGTTAACCTGAAATTGTTTTTTTGCTTTTTTTTTCTTTTTAATTATTTTTTTTCGTTTAGTTTAGTTTGTTAATGTTAAATTTCTTTCTATTTAGTTTTTTTTTCTTCTTAGAGGTTTTTTCTTCTTTTATTTTTTCTTTTTAATTAATTTTATTTAATTAATTTAGTTTATTAATATTAAATTTTTTTTCTAATTAGTTCTTGGCTGATGCCTTTAGTTTTTTTATGCCTTTGACTGTGGACTGCACAGTGTAGTCCACAGTAAAAAGGCTGATACCTTTTGTTTTTTTAATTAATTTTTTTGTTTAATTTAAATTATTAATGTTAAATTTTTTTCTATTTAGTTATCAAACTTTCATGACACAGATTTTGGATTTGACATGCTAACCTGGTTTGACGAGTTAGCCCAATTAATTCTGGGTTAACCCATTAATTTGTTTTTTCCTTTTTAATTATCAAATTTTCACGATGCGAATTCAAGGTATGACGGGTTAACCTGGTTTGAAGGGTTAACCCAGTTAACCCATATTTTTTTTCTTTTTCTTCATTAGTTTTTTTCTTCATGTTGGTTTTTTTTCTTTATTTTTTTTCTTTTTAACTAATCTATTTAATTATCACACTTTTATGATACGACTTTGTAGCCATACACATGTCCAATGCTATTGGGTCTGGTATTGCAGTCCAGACACTTTTATGCTATGGGTTAACTCAAGTTTAATGTTATTATTAATATTATAAATATTACTCTTGGGTCAGGTGTTGCAACCAAACCTAAGACTCTTGGGTATAACTTTGCAAAAAAACCTAACACTTTTAGATCTTAGTTTTTTTTTAAAATGCAAAAAAAATTGATCCGCGGTATCGCGTGAGGCATGTAACTAGTATTAAACTAAAATAAAAAGATACAGCAAGATTAACTACATAATTTATTCAATTAGTTTTATTTATGTTTCTATTTCAATTATCTTTCATTGATTTAATTAAATAAATTCAGTAAACACAATTATGTAAATTTTTTATTTTATATGATTAAATATCTTGATTTAATGTCATCTCTTAATTGTTTTTAATTATTTTTAGTTATTGTTAACAAATTATTTACATTGATTATTATCGATTTATTTAATTAGATGTTTGCACAAAATTTTTAATCTACATTTTTAAATTTTTTTATATAAAAAAATACATTGAGATATCTTTATTCCTAGTATTACTTTGGAAAAAACAATTACATTTGTGCAAGGTAGAATAGACTCTAATTACTATATAACAAAATTATATGATGTTCTAAAAATAACCATAAATATCAATTTTATGCACTCAGAAAGATAGATATATTTTACATTTCACTTCAAAATTTAATGATATTTTAAAAATAATTATAAATAACAATTCATACACTCACTTCAAGAAAAAAGATAGACACATTCCACATTTCACTTCAAATTTGACTATATACTAATTATCGGCAATCATTGTGCATCACTTTAAATTCTCTTCAATATTAAATATTAATGCGTTTTAATGATGCTATAATTGAGAATTACCGATGAAATTGTGGAAAGTATTAAGGAAAAATCTTCTCTCTTTCAATAAATCACATGTAAAATATTAAACCTTGGATTTAGGTGTAGCTAAATAAATGGAGAAATATGTAATTAAATCCCGATGATTGAGGGATCGATTTAAAAAAAACATATGGTGTATTTATGCCTTTAATTTATAATCATATCATTAATTACACAATCACATAAGGATGGTTGATTCATTTCCTTCGTTATCTAACAATTATTTTATTTAAATAGCATGTAGAATTAATATGTTATAGATAATAAAATATATTTACTAACCTTGTGTGACCTAACAAATTAACCTAATAATTTGCTGAGTTTAAATTTGATTTGTGTTTTTAATTTTATTTTCAAATTAATTTGAATAATCGATGGTTATATTTAGAGGTGTGATATAAATTGTTTTTTATTTGAAAATGTATTAAAATAATATTATTTTTTAAAATTTATTTGTTATATTAATATATCAAAATAATATAAAAATATTAAAAAAATTAATTTAAAACTAAAAATTCAAGAATTTTCTTTTACAAACCCAAGTAAAATGTGATGTTTTTAAATTTATATCCAAAAAAAGCATTATTTCATTTAAAAAAACTACTGTAATATCGTTTCCTGACAGTCTTGAACCGA
>Ga0325410_1006922_pt1 | contig 12422 bp, 4 predicted proteins | sample PopdelMetagenome_16_FD_206182 | JGI IMG/M metagenome (GOLD analysis project Ga0325410, IMG submission 206182) | Populus deltoides microbial communities from Bellville, Georgia, United States - Xylem-PdIQD-R3 | ecosystem: Host-associated > Plants > Phyllosphere > Stem > Wood/Secondary xylem... | reverse complement strand
CCAAAACTTAATTTTGTTTATGAAACACAAATTCAATTATTAAATTTAATATGACATTAAAACATTATTCTTTAATTAAATTAAAGATCTAGTATAAAATAATTATAAATTTATACAAGTTTGAAGTTTTATTTTCTCTTGCTTGTTTGGCTTATAATAAAAGAGAAAAAAGGTCCGTGGTCGAAAGAAAAAAAATTGAAAACTACAGTAAAAAAAATAGTTTCTTTTTGAGCTTTCACCTTTTGGAGATTTTTTCATATTCTGAGAGCTTAAAAATAACTTTGTCATAACAATTAATGAAGAAAAAAACAAAACCGTCACTGGGCCCGAAATAATTTTGCATCGTGAGTACATCTACGAAGTATTTAGATATGAACAGTCGTACACATATTTTCCATAATTTCTCAAAATAAAATTTAAAAAAAATATAAAAAAAATAAAAGAAGAAAACACAACACTTAGAGAGTGTTTAACAGTGTGGTTGCGGGTGCTTTTTAAATAACTTTTCGTGTCAAAATGCATGCCAATAATTTTTTTTATTTTTAAAAAATTATTTTTGACATCAGCACATCAAAACGATCCAAAACATACAAACTATATTAAATTTTAGCAAAAAAAATTAAATTTTTTGGGAACGCAGCCGCAGCGCGTTCCAAAACGTGCTCTTAAACAAAAAAAAAACTAGATTCAAATCTTGAGGGGTGTAGTTCAACTGGTTAGGTTCTGTGTTTATTTTTTAAAAATCATCAATTCGAGTCTTATAAACTTTATAGCTACTGAAAACATACATGGTTGTTAATTTCAGGACTTATAAAATTAGTTGAAATAAGAATAAACTAACCTGGATATGTACGTTAGTAAAAAAAAAAATAGATCCATCATTATTTAAGCTAAAAGTAAGAAATATCCTTTAAATTGCCTCATATAAGCCATGCCATGTTCTAAATTAATACTATTTAGCATTATATATTATTTTTAAATAAAATCTATAAGTGATAAATTAAAGTTTTAGAATGTATAAGTATATTTAAGATGAATGATAATGCAAAATTAAAATTAAGAAGAGGGTCTCTAGCCTAATTTAAAAATATTAACATAGACTAGAAGACGTTTTCTTTTTGATAATTTACTGAACAATTAATAAATTATGACAAGAAGTATATATTTTATTAATTTTTATTATGATTTATATTTGAAAGTATTTAATTTATGTTACACTAAAAGACCATCATATCTAATAAAAAAGTATTTGATCAAGGTTTGTCGACGAGAGAGAGAGAAGAAGAAGGTGAGGGAAAAAAGGGTTTGCCGCTGGTGAAAACCAATAGCGAGGAAGGGTTGGTAAAGAGGAAAAAACAAGAGAGATAAATTCATCCACGTCAAACTTTAAATGGAAGTTTCTGCAACTGGTTAATATTCTTAAATTGTTAATATGATAATTATTAAAAATTTATATAGTTATTAATTTTAAAATTTATAAAATTAATCGAAATATATATAAAATATAAAATTATTTAGAAATTCATTTTAATAAAAAACATTTCTGCAACTAGTTAATATTCTCGTAATTGCCAATACAATAAATTTTTTAAAAAAAAACAAATAGTACTTTTATAATATGTACTCTATATATTTTTTTTTTTTAAATAATCATTTGAAACTAATGGATTATTTATTACTATATATATGTCTATCTTAAATCCAATATTAAATGGGATTTAAATATTCCCCTCAAGTAAATGCTAACATAATATTTCATTTTAGTTAAATCCTAACATTTCATATAATTATACTAATCGTAAAAAATAAAATAAAATTCCTAATTTGATCACATTTTATTTATGGTAGATGAAAAACTTTACCTTTATACAAAAGCTCATTTTATAAATGTTAAGAACAATTTCCAAATCGATCCAACGTCTCATAATAACTCTAGTTTTGAACAAAAATAGGATTTATCATATAACATATTTCTGTGAATGGAAAAGTATTCTTTTGTTATTTATCAGATCCATTAAATTAAAAAGCATAAAACGAAAACGAAAACTTAGCTTGCAGTATATAGCATACAATTCTACTGAAATTTATTTTTCAATAAAAGCTCTTTACAATGAAATATTAATATGGTTTAAATAAATTATGAGTGAATAAAAAATTATTTTTAAAATATTTTTATTTGACATGTTTGAAAAACCTAAAAACTTTTATCTCACCTAAAAAAAAATTTCTTTTAGTTTATATAGTAAAAAGATGAAAAATTAAAATTAAACCCCAAGAGCACCAAATCTTTTAGAGAAAAGAAAGTTTAAGTAAAGTGATCTTTGAATTTAAACTACAAGTGTGCGCTACGACCATAGCTAGGCTTGACTTGGGTTTGTATATACTATAAAAAAAAAATTGAATCATAAATAATTATATTTTGCAAGCTTATTTTTTGGACTGAGTTTGGGTATATAATTTTTTGGTGTATAAAGATTTTGTTTTTGTCGACCATTAATTTTTCTAATTCATGAATAAAAGTTATGAACAATTTCTTCAACATAAACAATTTTTATTCAAATAAAATTTTAGATTTAAAACCAAAATTTCCATGTTTAATTCTAGTTTATAACGTGTAATTAAGACTGTTAATGAAAAGAATTGATTATGGTAATTACTGAAATTAATATTTTTATCATTTTTTGTTCCAAAATCCTTTATAAAAAGGGTTTTAAAAAATAGGGTTTCTAGATAGTTTTTTAATAAACTTTTAAACTTTTCTTCACCTTAGTTTTTTCAAGCTTATTCTCTTATGTTTTAAGCTAGTTTTTATTCTTAATGTTTCTCCTACTCTAGACTTAAGCTTAGTTTTTGTAAAGAGATATTTGAGTAAAATTCTATTGAGTCTGTGGATGTAATTTAGAAATGCAACTAAATAAGATGGTATTGTTGAAACTCTATGAAGTTTTTTAAAGTAAGTTCATTTACACCAAGAGAGGAGAAATAAAACTTGAAATACATGATTGATTCTTGACAAAAAAATACTCAACTTAATTAATTTCTAATAATTTCAAGAAGTGCCTACATTGTTTTTTTTGTTGAAGTATAAAATTAAATATATATATATGGTCCTGATGCTACGATTTTGTTTCAATCTCTTATACAAGTTTCAATATATATTTAGAATTCATGGTAGAATTTTATTTTAATCTCAAGTTTACCTTGAAAAAATTGCATGCATATAAACTAAACTTTTATGATCACTAGTCTGATATTTGAAAAACAATATTAAAGTTTTATTCTCTTATAGTTTATACTTTTACTTATATGCAAACCAATTTATTTTTTCACGAGCTTGTTAAAAACATTTATTTAAGTTATAAATTAAACTTTTATCTAGTTTGGTATAAGTTCATGCATGTTAAAAGGCTACAATATTGAATTATAACGATTAAAAATGTGATTAATATAATTTTGCATAGTTATAAATCTTTTTTTTGTTAATTTGTTTAGTATTTTATAGTTGTCCAACAATTTTTTTTTTCAATACCTGCTTTTAAGAAGCCAAATTTTTTATTTATAATTTTTTTTTGCTATTGTCCAAATAGAAAATAATCATAACTTCATATCAAGCTGTGGTTGTCTCAATTAATGTTGCTTTGGCAAACACTATTTTAATAGGAAGGATTCTACAATCAATGTCGTGCATGGTGAGAAATATGAAAAGTTCAAAAGGTGGTAAGAAAAGATGATGTTCTATCTGACCATCTTGAATTTAGTAAAGTTATTAACTAAATAAACATCAAAGTGATGAATATAATTCTACTATTGTGGTAAATGTCGGTGCTTGGAATCATAACCATTTTGTATGCAAAATTATATCTTGAATGGACTGGATAATGCATTATATAATGTGTATATTTAAAGTATTATGGAAAGTTTTGGATAAAAAGTACAAGGTTTGTGATGTTGTTATGAAAATATTCATAGTCAAAAAATCTTTTGGATTTTAAGATATGGTTGTAAACAAAGTTCAAAAGTTTCAAATCATCTTCCATGATATTGCTTTTAAAGGTATGGTTGTAAATGAGTCTTTCCAAGCAGTTGTAATTATTAAAAAGTTGTCAAATATTAAAAAGACTTCAAGAATAACATTAAGTTTAAGCTTAAGAAAATAAGAGTTGAAGACTTCATCTTGATGTTAAGGATAGAAGAGGAAAATAAGTGGCCCTAAAGCAAACATTATAAAACAAGTGGTAAAGTCTCAAAAAATAATCAAAAGAAAAATCTTGTTAAAAAGAGAAAATAAATTGCCAAGAAATTCAATGGTAAATGCTTTATCTACAACAAGACTGGATATTTGGCTAAGGATTGCAAAAATAAAGCTCAACAAGGAAACTCTAAAAAGAAAAGGACTCCCCAAGACAATATCATCGATGTTGATCACCTCAATAATGAAGTTTTGAAAATGAATTTATTTTTTTATTTTTTTGCTTTCGATGTCAACCAAGTCAACAATTTCAAGTGGTGATGGGTTTATATTTGTGTAACAAAACATTTATGCACCAAGAATATAATGTTTTTTACTTACAAATAAGTGGATGGTGAACACTTGAACATGAATAATTTATCAATTTTCAATGTACTAGGTAGAGAACTATGTGAATATTATTGTCTTGATTTATATAAAAATTTGAATAATTCAAGACATTGTGTTCACTATTTAGACAACTATATCAGATAGTAGTTTACTAAGAAAGATTCATAGCCAAAATCTACCTATCATATCTAATGATCCCTCAAATTAGTATCTCTTATGAATCTTTCATTCTTTTATATTTGTCGGATAATTTCTATTCATGTGGAGAATTGTTGAAAAATATTTTTGAAACCATTGTTAATTGGCACATTTGAGGCCAAATTAAAAACGAAGTCTACTAACTTTTAAAGTTAAGACTTTATTGAAATTTATTATCCAACAAAAGCTCTTTAACATATTATATAAACATTATTAAAATAAATTGTGGGTGAATAAAAATTAATCTCAAAGAGCCCTTTTATTTGCATGTTTTAAGGAACCTAAAACCCTTTATCAAACATAAAAAAAAAAAAGCAAGATTTTTTGAAATTTATTCAGTAGGAAGATGAAGAGTTAAAATTATTTTTAAATGGCACAAAAGCTTTTAGAAAATAGGAGATTTAGAAAAGATGAGCTAAGCAAAGTGGGTTTTGAGCTTAAGTCACACAAGCATGCTCTCTCAAATCGGCTCGCACTCGAGCCTCAGGCTAGGCTTACGTTTGGGTTTATGTAGAATCTATTTTTTACTACAATGAATTATTTTTTGCTAGACTATTTTTTTGCTTGGGTTTGAGTTTGTATTTATTTGGCTTATAAACAATTATTTTTTGCCAACCCATTAGTTTTTCTAGCCTATGAACAATTTCTTTGAACTAAACAGTTTCTTCCTCCTCAATAATTTTTATTCAAACAAAACATTAATTTTAAAGCAAAAACAATTCAGGTTTAATTCTAGTTTATGGCAAGTGATTAAGTCTGATAATGATGAAAATTAATTCTGGTAATTAACAAAACTATTTCTATATCAATTTTGGTTCCAAAGTCTTCTATAAGAAGGAAATAAAAAAAGAGTATTTATGGACAAACTTTTTATAGATTTTGTAGACTCTTTTTCACCTTGAACAAGGTGGTGTTATTGAAATCCTAAAAAAAAATTTATTGAGATTAGTCCATTTGCACTAAGAAATGAGAAATACATCCTCAAGAACAAATAATTGATTATTGACAACAAAATATTTAGCTTAATCAATTTCTAATTGCTTCAACAAGTATATATATATATATATTGTTTAAATACAAAATTCAATATATACTTACTATGCATGCTAGGATTTTATTTTAATATCTTATGCAAGTTTCATTATATATTTAGTATACATGCTAGCATTTTATTTTAATTACAAGTTTACCTTGATTATATAAATTTCATGCATATAGATTAAACTTTTATGATCATTAGTCTAATCTTTGGGGAAAAAAAACACATAAAGAGTACATAAAATCACATAGGATAACAACTTTTTTAAAAGAGAGAGAGAGATGTAATTTTGCTATTTTTTATATATTAAAGAAGTAAATTAAATAAGGTCAAAGAAAATCATCTAATATCTTTTCGTTTTAGTTTGAAAATAAGCTAATAAAGTCATGTGTATCAAAAGTTGAAGGGAGCTCAAACCATATAAAATAAAATCATTTTTTAGAGATATTTATGGTGCACATATATCAATTTGGCCATATATTTAATAAATATGAGTAAAAGTCAATAATGTTTTAAGATTATTGTGTTATATAGGAAATTGTTTTTGAAATAAAAAAAAATGTCACATATAAGATTGAAGTTGAAACAATCTATTAATTCATTGAAGAAAGAAATATTAACAAAACAGGGTTTCAGACATTTTTTAGTTTTTTCATTAATTGTCATCTTTAGGAATAATCTCGGATCTATGTTTCTGGAATTAAGAGCTAGAGCTGGTCTTTACTAAATTAGAGAACACCTAGCTAGCCTGTCTTCGAAATTAACAATTTATAGATATCCTCGCAATATCACTCTTTGGGGTTTGGATAAGCAACAGCCTATATATGCTCAAGAAAAATTATGTGGGATTCTAGTGAAAATCAATTCTAAGCAACAGCCTATGGATGTGATAATTAGATGTCACAATATCTTTCATAAGAGATAATTATCATTTATTTTTTTTATTGTTTTATATATATATATATATATATATTTAGATTGGGAATTCCATTTTAATTAGAATTGTATTAATTAGAATATTTTTCATGTATTTAAACAATTTTGTAAGCTATTTTTTAGAAATGAATTGATGACATAAAGACTTTTCAAAAACCTTCTTTTAAAGTTTTCTCTATAGTTAAGGATTGCAACCTTAAATTAAGCTTAAGAATCTCAGTTTTTTTTTCTATAAAACTTCAGGAATTAAGGAATTATATCAACACTAAACACGTTGTGTTAATTGGTATTAGAATAGACTGACATGTTCGATAGATAAAAAGTATTGGTAACAAGTTCTCGTTCCACTATGCAGAATTAGACGTCTAGGGCTTAAATATTTGCATACTTGCTTGCTTTTTTGCTTTGATGGAAAAGATTAGCTTCGATTCTTGCATTTAATTAGCATTAGCAAATCAACTAACTTTAATTTTAGTATTGGTAACTCTTTCTTAGTTTATTTGTTGGAATATGTTTAAATTTATTTCTTTCAACATAAACATCTTTATATTTAAATTTTTTTGACGTGTATTTATATTTTAGAAAACTCAATAATTTTAAGGTGAATTAGAGAAGTTTTCGGTGGTTCTTTTTTAGAGAAGAAAGGTGTTGGCTGTGGAGGGAAAAAAGAAAGATTAAGGTTAAATTTAAGGTAATGTAATTATAAATCACAACAAACTCAAACTATATTATTTCATAATTTCTTTTTCAAACTGTTATATTCTACCAAAAAAATCCCAGGAATCGCTATAGTTTTTTTTGTCGGCCACCCATGAATTTGTCTGTCAGGAAATTAGGGATATATATTGTCGGAGATCATTCAGGCAATAATCCCTGACAAAGACTCCGAAGCATTTTAGAACCACAAAACGAAGAAACGAAAAACTTGAGAGTAAATCTAGGATATGATCATGGGACGTCTAGTCATGGCATGGCGACAGCAACCCCTCGAAATGGACTCCTTCTCCGTTTTCCTACACTAGTGCACACACGTTTCACAACTGGTTGCGAGGGAGCCAAAGATAAAAACTCTGCAACTTCAAAGCTTATTTCGTCAGTTTTTAAATTTATTTTTTAATTTTTATATTTATATGATTAATTGAGTTGTATACAAACTAGTTGGGATATCTATATTAATTATATATATATAAAAAAAACTCTGCCAAAGCTTATTGTATATGACTACTTATTTTAAAACAATAATTTTGAACTTCTAAAATAACATATCCACAAAAAAAGAAAAAAAAAGTGATTTCTTAGTATGATTAAACTTTTCTGATTTCTTTTTTACTAATTAAAAAAAAACAAAAAAAAAACACCCTAGATTCTGCATGGAAAACTAAGTTTTGTACTCAAAAAATCATCCCCAAATCAGTTTAAAACATCAAATAAAAAAACATGAATTATAGTTTAAAATCATTTTCAAATCAGTTAGCTAGGACATCTATACTAATTAAAAATAAAATATCAAATAATAAAACCTGCATGTTTTCAGCTTATATCAACTGAAAAGAACTAAAATATCTTTTATTATTATTATTATTATTGTATGAATAAAGCCTAACATATCATCGACGACGAGTTTTCTCTGATCTTTATCGTACGTGGGCTCCCATGAAAATAATATCTTCAACCATATTCACTCTCAGCAAGTAAATATAAACATAACATTATCCCTCCAGCTCTCTTCTCACTATTCATAGGCCGCTCACGAGATTCCATCCTATCCATTACAGTAATCGAAAACCACCTCCTTATGCTCCATGTGGTTGGAATGTCATAAATATTTTAACTCGGAAGCGGATTGAAGGAGACATTACAAGCTGCCAAAACCCTGAGGGCCCTCAGCATTTGTTCCCCATAATCTTTTCTCCACGTATTTATCGACCCTTTGATACCGACAAACATGAAAACAGAGATTTCCAGATGGCATGAACTATTTGAGAAAACGAAATGGATGCCTGCTTCACACACACACACACACACACACACACACACATATATGTGTGTGTGTAGCATTGCAAGTCCATAAAAAATTGAAAACGAAATGGTCTTTCTAAATCATATTTTAGGATTTTATCAACAAATAAGTGTTTAATTTTTAATTGATAGAAACTAATTTTATTTATCTTTTTTGTTCTAATAAAATATGTCATTTTATTAATAATTTTAAAATCTAAAAGAATATATGATTTTCAGGTAATCTTTTATAAATTCTAAATAATCCTAGAGTAGTTTTAAATTTGAAGTTTCCCAACACAGGAATGAGTCCTTAGCTTCTCTCAAATTAATTATAAGCTATAGCTAAATTAAATTTTATTTTTATTTTTTTAATCATACGAGTTTGCTTAGTTAATATGCTTGATAAGATGTTTTTTATTTGTTATTATATGATAATCAAATACGATATCATTACAAATTTAGAAGATTTTTTTGTGTATCTAGAAAGTTATCGGTATTTTTTCTATTTTAAAATAACATTATTAGCATGTGAAATAGATAGTTAGCGTATATTAATTACACACACATATTCTTTCGCAAGAGCATATAAAATAAATGTGATCCTTTTTTTATACTGTCTTGATAAATTGAGAAATTTGGATAGAGTATGAAATATATATTTCTAGCTTCATTGATTATCTTTCAAAAAAATAAAATTAAGTAACAATTATGCTATCCGTTGGAAAAGTTGCATTGAATATAAAAAAAGCTATCCGTTGGAAAAGTTGCATTGAATATAAAAAAAGTAAAGTCTTCTCATATTAGAATAAACCTCCTCAGAGTATTTACAAGGGTGAACTTGTAATATATAGTGAAATAATTTATAAGTCATGGTTTGCGGTTTCTCCTCTTTGATTTCATGTTATGTTTTGATGGGTCATTTATATATGTAAAATTGTCTAAAGATTTTATTTTTTAAGTTTTTATGAGTGTGATTATTAGAACTAAATTGAATTGTAAGTTATTCAGTTTAATTAAGAAAAAAATATTATTTTAATAATTATATTTTTTCAAAGTATTTGTTAGAGAATAATATAAATCATATTTTAAGATTTTATCTAATAATTTAAGTTTTTGAGTTGAGATAGTTATTTGATATTATGTGATATTTTAAACTAAAATTATTTTTTTATATTATTTTCTTTTATTGGTAGATTATATATATATATATATATATATATATATATGATTTGACTTGATAATTTGAGATACGAGCCTTGCACTGAAAATGTGCTTCAAGTTCAAAAGCTTTCATTTTGTGACGTTGAAATCTCTCCGGATAAGTAATAAAAAAATCACGCATGAATTTGTTTGTCGGGAAATGCATGATATAAATTTGTCGGAAGTCATTTAATCGATGCCAGACAAACGTCTTAGAACCGTAAAATGAAAAAGTAAGAACATGATGGGATAGGACATTAATAATGCTTGTACTGCCTCTTTGAAATGACTCGCTACACTGCAAGATGACAAAATGGGCCTCTGATCCATGTAAGATGTGGGAGGTATGTCATTTTGATGTATTAATTAATCTATAGTAATTAATTAATTAATTTTACTTGTAAAAAAAGAATCTATAATTATTATTATGTTTTGCTAATTCTATCAAAAAAAAATCATGAACCATGTTGGAGTACTTGCGGTGTCAAGGGTTTTTTTTTACCAATAAAGTGGTGGTCTAGCGGTTAAGATAGTGCTATCTACCTGCAAGGATAAGAATATAAGTTCGATTTACAGAAAACGCACTTATTGAAAGGGACAGTTACAAACCCCGAACGAAACTAGTCTTACTTTTTTCATGACACTAAAAAGATAGTGACTTTAATAATACCTAGAATGATGGATGTTAGAGCACAATATTAATGAGCAGATATAAGAGACTTTCTAAGAATACAATGAGACATAGTTTTTCTATTATAGTTTGAATCATACTTCATTTTTATTTTTTGTATTGTTCATATTTGCACTAGAATTAACACACAAACTTGTAATATTTCATAAACATATTGAATCTAATACAAAAACATAATAACCTTTTGCTTGACAACATCCATAACTTCTCCTTCCACTCAGAAATAGTAGCCTACCCCTTCCCTCCTCTTAAACAACTAGTAAACTACAACAACAACTCCATTAATGTTACTTCAAAATAATCATCATGGTATCTTTTTAAAACTAACAAATAAAAAGTACTTGCTTTGAAAGGTTAAAACCAATAGTTTTTTTATTGGAAAATTTTTGTCTAGCTTCATTGATGGATTAAAACCATGTCTACTAGCCCTCCTTACTATAGAGAACACATCCATTACCATAACAAACCCAAATTACCTACACAAGTTAAATAGAATGAACTAAGAATGAACATTTTAATTGCATCTTTAAAAAAAATATACTATCTAATGTCATTTATTATCGATTTCTTACTCTATTTGAACAGTATTAAAATCAGTCTTGGCCTAGCCATCAATAACCCAAATTATATTGCTCTATTTAAGCCTTTTTGAACTACAACAACTCCATAGAGAATCAGTTTGACTTATACATATAATGAGAAAACATAAAATTATGAATTGGCAACATTTGATATGATGCCCACTTTCAAATTTTAACTTGCATATATTCAAAAGCCTATAACCAGAGTTCAAGGACTTAATAGCCACTCTCATAGCTTGATCCAAACTTCTTACCTTCTTAGAATTCCATATTTTACTCTTGAATAATAAATTCTTACACAATTATGAATTTTGTATGCTTTTTATTAGATCCACACTTATTGATGACATGAATGTTCATTTGACTAACATTGATACATAATCAGCTTTTATTGACAAAGGTGACAACTTTAACTCTTATTCCTTCTCTAATTGAAATGATATTTTGAATATGAAGTGTGATTGAAGTTATAGAGATCACTAAAATAGAAGAAACTTTACACAAGGGAATGAATCAGGGTGGAATTAACCACGATAAAACACTCAAAATCTAGTGCTAAATTTGCAGTAACTATAATCATACTACCCTATTATGTTCCTTTCATTTTTCAGGTGCTAGTTCAATTCCTAAAGGAAACTTTTTTGCCTCTTTACTTTTGGATTTTCCATCTTTGGCCAACATGCTTCAACTAACCACTTCGTTTTGAATCATAACCAATCATAACATTTTGATACCAGGGCAACACATCATATCATTCCATACATTACTAGACACATTCACATGGAACCCTATATTGGCTTTGAACAACTCAAAATAGGTGATGGCAAGAAACTTAATATCTTACGTATATTTCAATTCATACAACTCAACATTTCATAAAACTATCTTTCATTTTGTATTTTCCTAGTATAAAATACTTGCTTTCTATATGATAAATTGTTTTAGATAATAATTTGTTTTATTATTATCATGGTTATTTATATCTTATCAGGGATCAAGTTTTTAGAGTTTGAAATTAATAGTAAACTTTATTATATATATATATATATATATATATATATCAGTTTATGTTGATGATATTATTGTCACATGAAATGAACTTTCTTTCATGACTCAGTTGATTGCTTACCATTGCATAAAACTCTCTATTTGAGACTTGGGTCATTTGAGTTATGTTTTTGGTATTGAGATACAATA
>Ga0325410_1006919_pt1 | contig 12429 bp, 10 predicted proteins | sample PopdelMetagenome_16_FD_206182 | JGI IMG/M metagenome (GOLD analysis project Ga0325410, IMG submission 206182) | Populus deltoides microbial communities from Bellville, Georgia, United States - Xylem-PdIQD-R3 | ecosystem: Host-associated > Plants > Phyllosphere > Stem > Wood/Secondary xylem... | reverse complement strand
TACAATCTTCCTTTAGAGTATCGATAAGGTTCTTGTGAAATTAATTCTCAGTCTTGAGAAGCTAATTAATTTGATCAAACCATATTTCTTTCTGCTTCATTTTCTGATTTAATTACTATAATCGAAAGTGGAAACACGAAAGTGATATATTACAAATTTACATTTGCACTTGATAATTAAACACTAGGTATTTTCGTCCTCTAAGTCTCTAACAATTAATTGTAATTTTAAAAGAAAATTATATATATATATATATATATATATATATATATATATATATATATATATATAGCAGGCATCTAACAGATAAAATTTACGAAAAACATTCAAATTAATGATGATAATGGACTGTTTTTCAAGGCACGAATCCTTCAATGATGAGAACAATATCAAGAAGAGAGATGTCGAGTTTTCTATGTTGAGTGAGTCGGCAATTATTTATTGATCATGATGTGGATCTGTTTCATTAAATGTATATTAATCTACATAAGGTTTCAGGACAACATTAAAATAAATTGTGGTCGGTATTTAAAGTCCCACCAAGAAACAGGGAAAAAATGTATGCCTATTTGAACTTTGAAGCCGTATTTGGGTGACTAGTGGAAAAGCTTGCCATCTCATTTTTATTTAAAACTGGTTATTTTTTTGTTTTTAAAATATTTTTTTAAAAATTATTTTTTTTAATTTTTTGTTTTAAATTATTTTTTTATGTTTTTATATCATTTTAATTTATTGATATAAAAAATATTTTTTAAAAAATAAAAATACATGAATTTTACTATATTACTTAATTTCTGCGACGTGTAAGTGTTTAATGGAAGTTTTGTTCATGGATCTTTAAAATAATTTCCACTTCTTATTGAAATTTTTCTAGAAGAAAACTTGTCATTAAACTTTGCAGACCTGACCTGTTTTCTCTTCCAAGAAGCAACCTGTTACCAGCTGAAGACGAATTGGAATAGGAGGAAGAACAAACTCCTATCACGACTTCAAAAATAAAGTAGCCGTTATATAACCCATACGCACCGTTTCATTTAGTAACCTATACGCATCGTTTCATTCCATAAAATACTGCATTGCAGTTAAGCACCCAGCCTGCGTGCTGAAGGTTCTCAGAACCATTTAGAAGGTAGTTAATTAGTCTATATAAAGCTATGCGCATGTTAACAGAAGGAGAACGAGACATATAATGAAAGCATGAATTCCTTTATTTCAGGTAAATACTATCAGTGTGTTGTTGGTGTGGTATCAACGACCTCCCAGAAAAACCTCCCATAATAACTTATATCTCTCCCTTAGCCACCAGTGGATATCATCAGTTTTGGCACCTTCAATATCTCCCCCGTAACAACTGGTATCAGAGCCTGCAATTCACGGACTACCACCATGCCACCAGACACCAAAGCAGCCAACCTCAAATGTGTTGAAGACTCCATTACAGCAGTATCACAGGATCACAACCTTAAGTATGAGCTGATGGCTGACTTACTTAAGGGACAAAATGTCAAACTAGACCAGACCATTGCTAACCAGGGTGCTCAGATCAGAGACATACAGAGCATTATGGGCAATATGGCACAACAGTTGGAACTGGCTTTACACAATCTCTCACCCAACACGGGTAGCTCTAGTCAGGGCAGAGACAAGTAGGTATCGGGCATGGAAGGATATGAATCCAGGCACAGGAGCTCTCAAGAAAAGAGAATACCTTCATACAAGATACATAAACCAAAACATTTCTTTCCCACCTTCAATTGTGAAGATGTACATCGTTGGCTATACAAATGTGCTTAGTATTTCGAGATCGAAGAAATTGCCAACACTGACAAGTTGAGGATCGCTTCCTATTACCTAGAGAGCGTTGCACTGTACTGGCACCAAAACTTCTTGAGAAGTGCAGAAAACCAAAGAGCCACTTGGGAGGAGTATATGGAGGCTATCAGCTGTCAATTTGAAAGGCAACAGGACCCCTTAGAGGAATTAATGGAGCTCAAACAACAAGGGAATCTGGAAGAATATATCCAAGATTTTGATATTCTGTAGAACAAGGCAGAAATCAATGAAAAACAATTGCTGGTCATATTCCTGGGAGGATTGGAGTTGGAGTTGGAGATCAAAAACACGGTAAAAATGTTTGAACCCAAGACTCTTAAACATGCTTATAACTTAGCCAGGTTACAAGCCAACACTCTCTCCTACAAGAAATTTTCCAGTTCCTCAAAACGTTACTTTTCCCCTATTATGACCACCCAACCACACCTTTCCCCAACCCCAAACTCCACCCAAAATCAAACAACCATGTATAATACTCCCATCAAACCAAATCCAGCTCCCTGGCATAATAATCCTTCCACCTCCACTTACAAGAACTCCACTAAACCAACCAAATCTCTAAAAAACCAAGAATTCGAGGAAAGAAGGCTTAAGGGGTTATGTTTTTGGTGTGATGATAAGTTCGTTCCTGGCAATAGATGTAGAAATAAAAGGTTGTATTCCTTAAGTATAACTGAAGAAGAGGATGAAGTCACTACAGAGGAGCCAACTGGAGATGACCTCCAGGCTAGAGAGCTCTCACCCTACATCTCCCTGGACGCATTGGAAGGTACTGTGGGGCTCAACACAATGAAGGTTACTGGTAGAATGGACAGAACCACTGTGAGTATTCTGATAGACTCAGGAAGTACTCACAACTTCCTCAACGCTGAGATGACACTCAAACTTCAGCTCCAATTGACCGTCATTAAACCCATGATGGTGCAAGCAGCTAATGGTGAAAGAATGGTCTGCAAATCCTTATGCAATGGCCTAAGATGGATGATGCAGGGGATAAGCTTTGTGGCCGATGTATTCATCATAGACCTAAGTAATTATGAGATGGTGTTAGGTATACAATGGTTATCACTATTGGGGGACATGTTGTGCTACTACAAACATTTGTGGATGTCATTCGACTGGTAAGGGAAAAAGGGCTTTGCTAAAAGGCTAAAATCCACTGAAACTACAATACATTAAATTGGAGCATCTTAATTCTGTAGCAGGGAGTCACGGCCAGTTGGAGGGATACCATTTATGTAACTTACAGATGATAGAAGAGGTGGAGGCAGGGACCATTCCTGAGACCACTACCTTCTCTGTTCCTTCAACAGGTAATCAAGCCAACCACCTGCAGAACCTTTTGGCAGGATATATTGACTTGTTTCAGGAACCCAAAGGGCTGCCCCCTCTCAGATCCCATGATCACAGGATTCCTCTAAAGGAAGGAGGGAATTCGGTTAATCTACGACCTTACAGATACTCTGGCCTTCAAAAGGACACATTGGAGGAAATGGTGAAAGAGATGTTGAGGGCAAAAATCATAAGAACCAGCAACAGCCCGTTTACTTCACCAGTAATTCTTGTCAAGAAAAAGGACTCTACATGACATCTATGTATAGATTACAGAGCGTTGAATAAACTTACCATCAAGGATAAGTATCCTATTCCCATGATTGAGGAAATTTTGGAAGAATTAGTGGGAGCTTCTATATTCTCCAAGATCGACTTACGTTCAGGCTACCATCAGATTCACATGGCAAGAAGGGAAGAATTTAAAACTGCCTTCAGAACTCACAGTGGCCACTACGAGTTCTTGGTTATGCCGTTTGGGCTAACCAATGCCCCTGCCACTTTCTAGAGTTTAATGAATGAGATTTTTAGGGGGCATCTGAGGAAATTCATCCTAGTATTCTTTGACGACATCTTGGTTTACAGCCATACACTTACAGAACATTATGAGCATCTGGCTACCGTTCTCAACATACTCAGGGAACATCATCTGGTAGCAAATGCTTCTTCGGCTGAAACCAGGTGGAGTATTTGGGACACATAATTTCTGAGTAAGGAGTGGCGACAGACCCCTACAAAAATACAGGCCATTATCGACTGGCCAATGCCCACATGATTGAAACAACTACGGGGATTTTTAGGATTGATAGGATACTACAGAAGGTTCGTCAAAGGTTATGGCAGTATTTGCAAACCACTAACTCAACTGCTCAAAAAAGAGGCAATTGGATGGAACGAGGTTGCTACCAAAGCATTCAATCAGTTGAAAAAGGTTATGACCAGTGCCCCGGTATTAGCTCTACCAGACTTCAACAAAACATTCATAGTTGAGACTGATGCATCCATTATTGGCGTGGGAGCAGTTCTTATGTAAGAGGGACACCCCATTGCGTTCCTTAGCAAATCATTGGGACCTAAACAACAGATTATATATGTATATGAGAGGGAAATGCTAGCTATTCTTTAGGCAGTTACCAAATGAAAGCACTATCTTTGGGGACGCCATTTTATCATTAGAACAGATTACATCAGCTTAAAGTACCTTCTACAGCAAAAGTTGACCACTCTAGCACAACATTTATGGTTGGTGAAATTAATGGGGTACGACTATGATATAAAATACAAACAAGGCAAAGAAAACGTCTCAGTAGATGCTCTTTCCAGGATTCCTAACAAAGAAGTGTATGCCCTGACCACTTCTACCATTTCAACAGGCCTCCTGGCAAAAATCAAAAAGTCCTACGAAGGCAATACAGCAATCCAAGAGATCATCAAGTACTTACAAGAGTCTACCAACTCTCATTCGTACTACACTTGGGTGAATGATCACCTTAACAGGAGAGGGAAGGTGGTAGTAGGAAAGGATCCTGAATTGAGGGACAAGCTCATATCTGTTCCATAATTCAGCTGTGGGGGGGGCATTCAGGCATGACAGTAACTACTAAAACTATTGGAGGATTATTTTATTGGAAGGGTCAGCAGAAGCATATTAGGCAATTCATCAGGGAATGCAATGTTTGTCAGAGGAACAAACATGAAAACATAGCAAGCCCTGGACTCCTACAACCGTTACCCATTCCTTCAGCTCCTTTCATCGACATCAACATGGATTTTATCGAAGGACTCCCAAAATCCGAAAGGAAGGATGTGATATTGGTTGTTGTGGATCGCTTCATCAAATACGCCCACTGCATAGCCCTCAGTCATCCTTATTCTGCCTCAGGGGTGGCCAAAATATTTATGAGCAATGTCTATAAGCTTCACGGGTTACCAGCTTCTATAATCAATGACAGGGATCTTGTTTTCTTGAGCAGGTTTTGGAAAGAGTTATTCACCAGCCAAGGCGTTAACCTCAACTACTCCTCAGCCTACCACCTACAAACGGACGGCCAAACAGAAATTGTTAACAAATGCATTGAACAGTACTTACGATGCATGATGGGTGAGTGCCCAAATCAATGGGTAAAGTGGTTACCCTTAGCTGAATGATGGTACAATACTAACTATCACTCAGCTACCAAGATGACCCCTTATCAAGTATTATATGGGGTTCCTCCACCCTTGCAGATTCCTTACCTTTCGAAGGATTTTGCTGTGGAATCAGTCGATGAGTATTTATCAGCTAAAGAAGAAGTCATAAAGAGAGTCAAGGAGCATCTCCTAGTAGCCCAGAATAAGATGACTACGGTGGCTAACAGGAAAAGAAGCGATCGTAGTTTTGAAATAAATGACTACGTATTCCTCAAACTCCAACCATACAGGCAACAATCAATGGCATACAGGTCATCACAGAAGTTAGCAGCTAAGTATTATGGGCCTTACCAGGTAATTGCCAAGATTGGCAGCATGGCTTATAAGCTTGATCTGTCACCTTCAACTCATATTCATCCAGTGTTTCACGTCTCTCAGCTCAAAAAACATAAGGGTAATCACACAGTGCAAGGCACTCCACCTATGTTACCTCAATCAGCTGCCCTGCAACCACGAAACATTTTAGACAGATGTATTGTGCAAAGTTAAAATATTTTCAAAAGAAAAGTTCATCTATATAAAAGATAAAAAAAAAATTATAGATAAATTAGAATAATATATTCAAAAATTAAATACATATTAAAAAAATCAATTAAAAAAAAGGCTAAATAAGCCCCTCGAAAAATGCACAAAGGAGGGATGCTAATCAAAACAAAAATAAAAAAAAAACATTTATAAAAACATTAAAAAATATCAATTAAAAAAGGCAAAATTAGAAAAAAAAAATAGCATGAGCATTGTGATTTAACCTGCCAAACCTGTGATCCAGATTATAAACTCAATTGGGTTGAATAGTTTTCTCTTAAATTTATATTCATCCTAAATATAAAATTAAAAACAAAAAAGGCCTAAAAAAAGCCTAACACATTCGGGGCATTACAATGAAGAGATTAAGCATATGGGTAGGCCTTCAAGCCTAGGCCAACGTGTTTAGGATTAGTTTTATTTTATTTTTTATTTTTTCAAAGAGGTGGATGACATATTTTTTTGAAAGAAAATAGGCAGATGACGTGTCATCTGCGAGCCCAGATTTCGACCATATGGTGGCTAAAAATCAAGGTAATGTTTTTTAGCCTTAAAGAACCAATTTTCAAGCCATTTAAACCCAAAAACTCCTTACCAACTCCCTTATAACTCTTATAAACCAATCCATCTACCTAAAAACCCAAAAAAGGATCAAAAACCCCGAACTCAAACTATGTTAGATTTGTTTTTCTCAACTTAGATATGTTTTTTCAAGCAACATTAATGCTTCAAACAACTACCACCAAACCCCTCTCATCACAATGAACACGTGGACACAAAGAACAACCATTTTTTAGATGAAAAATGGCGTTAACGATGATTTTTTCTTTCATCACTGGAATCTAATGATCTCTCTCTCTTCTCTCTAACCAAGGACTGAAAAATGATAAAAATAAACTTTTGTACTTAGTGGCGGAGCCACAGAGGGACAAAAGGGGCAATTGCCCCCTTAACTTTTTTTTATATTTAATACTAATTTATTAATTTAGGGAATTGTTACTGCAGGGAAGGAAAAAGAAAAGTTGATATTGTTTATAATTGTTGACTTATATATTAATATAATATAATATAATATATATACACAGCTCATTCCACAAAATGTTTTCCTTTTTCCCTTTTGTTTCTATATTAAATCATTAGTACCGACTTAAAAATATGGAATCCCTGACTAATAGAGTATTTTTTGTTCCTGCCTTTCTTTTCATAAGCTGCTGTATTGCTTTATTCTTTTCATGAGCTGTTATAATCTCCCTCTCTGGTATGTAAATTTCTCATAAAGTATAGTTAAGTAATAAATTTTTTTTGTTTTTTTCTTTATATTTTAGGTAAATTTTCTTTATTTATTTCATTGTTTAATTTTAATTTTATTCTTTTATACTTAGTTATTAAAAATATTAGGGTTTATGATAATTTAGGGGTTTTGATATGAATATGTTCCAATATGTTCAAAATAAATGTTTAAATCTACTAATTTAATCAATTAAATTTTTATTTTCTTATTATAAAGGAATAAATTAATATTCATGCAAAACCACTATTATTGACATCTCTTGCATTGGTAGAGTAGTTTATTGAAATTTAATATTTTCATATGACTTGTTTGTAAGTAAAAGATCAAGTAGAAAGCATGTTTTTCAAGAATTGTTCCTCTTACACATACATGAGGCATTACTCCTCAATTAAATATCTAGAAATGATTAAGTATAATTTAATCAACATACTTATTATATGCATATAGATATGAATTGAAATAGGTTTTGATTTTGATGAATTGATGTGTATTTTGCTATGAATTTCATATGGAAGATTTAGAATTATTGTGTAACTCAACTGGTTTTTATTTAACAGTGAATTATTGTGTAGTTGTGTTAATTATTATATAAATACTAATGATGATAAAAAAATCTAGCAGGTTTATATTAAATTAACATGTCACTATACAAGTATTTCAAGCGTAAATCCCTTGAGGATGAAGAGTCAATCAAAGCTTCAAGTAATATAACTCAATCAAGTTTAAAGAAAAGTCATATTGAAATCAACCCCGACACTCTCCTTGCTGATGCTGGCTTACGAAGACCAATTTATGAATACCATATAAATGATAGGGATGCAATCTGAAGAGCTTATCTACAAAAAGGTCCTTGTCAACCTTTACACTGTGATTTTCCTCAAAAACAATTTGGGAATATATCAACACTACGACGCTTTAATCTGGCTTTGTTTGGTGCATACCTAACATGGTTAGAGTACAGCATAGCCAAAGATGTTGCCTTTTGCTTGTATTGTTATCTCTTCAAGTCAAAAAAGGGTGTTGATTCGTTTGTGGGTGAAGGGTTTTCAAATTGGAAAAAAAAGAAAAGATTTGATCTTCATATTGGAAAGTCTAATAGTTGTCACAATGCAGCTTAGATAAAATTTGAAAATTTGATGAATGAAAAACAAAGTATCATGACTTTGTTATTTGAGCAGACAGTAAAGAGTCAAAGTGATTATCGAACTCGATTGAATGCTTCAATAAAGTGTGCTCATTTTTTGTTGCACCAAGGACTTCCATTTCTTGGCCATGATGAATGTGAATGTTCAAGCAACCAAGGAAATTATCTAAAGCTCTTGCATTTTCTTTCCAGAAATAATGAAGTTATTAAAAGAGTTACTTTCAGTGAAGCTCCTAGACATAACAAATTGACTTCTCCAGATATTCAAAAAGACATCACTCAAGCTGCTGCAGAGAAGATTACAAATGTGATTATCAAAGATCTAGGTGACTCATTATTTTTAATTTTAATTGATGAGTCACGTGACATATCAATCAAGGAACAAATGGTTGTTGTTCTACCATATGTAGACAACAATGAACATATAATTGAACATTTTCTTAGCATTCAACATGTGCGAGATACAACTGCTAGTTCATTCAAGGCAGCTATTGAAGCTTTGTTTTCTAAACATGGGCTAAGTGTATCAAGATTACATGGTCAGGGATATCATGGAGCTAGAAACATGGGAGGTGAATTCAATGGCTTGAAAGCACTTATTCTAAATAGCAATCCAAGTGCATATTATGTACATTGTTTTGCTCACAGACTTCAATTGACTCTTGTGGCTGTTACAAAGAAGCATAATGAAGTTGGAGATGTCTTCAATTTTATTTCTAGCATTATAAACATAGTTGGAGCATCATGCAAAAGGATGGAGGTGATTAGAGAAAAACAATATGCTAGAATTATTGAAGGACTTGAAAATGGAGAAATTTCTAATGGACGAGGCTTGAATCAAGAAACTTCTCTTAGAAGGTATGGTGACACTCGTTAGGGCTCCCACTATGTTACAATTATTCATCTACTTGTAATATTTTCATCAGTTCTTGATGTGCTTGAGATTATAAGGATGGGATGAACTCAAAACATAGAACAGAAGTAGTTGTTTTAACAGATATTATGGAATCATTTAATTTTATATTCATGCTTCATTGTTTAAGAAGGATACTAGCAGTTACTAATGAGTTCTCACAAGCATTACAAAGAAAAGATCAAGACATAAAAAATGCTATGAGTTTATTGAAAACATCAAAGGAACGTTTTAAAATGATGAGAGAGAATGATTGGGAATCTTTACTAGAAGAAGTGTCATCTTTTTGCATCAAACATGATATTGATATTCTAAATATGGATGATGAGTACAAGCTTCGTGGGCGTTCAAGGTGAATCTCAAGGGATTACAAACCTACACCATTTCCGGTAAGAATTGTTTAACAATATCATTGACATGCAACTTACTGAGTTAGATGATCATTTTACTGAGACGAATACAAAGTTACTTCTTTGTGTGGCATGTTTAAACCCAAGTGACTCTTTCTCTGCTTTCAACAAAGAAAAGCTTCTTCGCCTTGCTCTTTTTTATCCCAGTGAATTCTCTATAGTGGACCTTATGGTACTTGGTGATCAACTTGATACGTATATTATTGATCTACGTAGTGATGATGAGTTCTTTGGTATTGAAAATATTGCTAGTCTTGTAGAGAAAATGGTAAAAACAAAGAAGAATTTGATATTTTCATTAGTATATATGCTTATCAAATTACCATTACTTCTACCAGTTGCAACTGCTACCGTGGAGAGAGTTTTTTCTGCTTATATTGTCAAGAGTAGATTGCAAAATAGGATGGGAGATAAGTGGATGAATGATAGTTTGGTTGTATACATTGAGAAAGATTCTTCGATAAGATTGATAATGAAGCTATTATGAAGCGGTTTCAAAATATAAAAACTCGAAAAGAACAATTATAATGTAAGTTTTTTCAGTTTAAAAGTATTTTTAAATTAATTTTACTTGATATGAATTAGTATATATGTTTTGAATTGATTTATAATGCATATCTATATAATATATTATTTGTTAATAATTTGCCCCCTCATTAAAAAAACTCTGGCTCCGCCACTGTTTGTACTAAAATAGGATTTTCAGAGTTTAAAGAGACCTAAATTATATAAATTTTATTATTTTTAAAGATTGAAGACCTAAGTGTTTTTTTTTCAAAAACACTAAACACTCCGCTCATTATTGACGTCTTTTTTTTTTTATTTCAATCTCTCTTCTTATAATTTCATCATTTCTTAAGAAATCAAAAATATTTGGCCCTTAATTAGGATTAAATCGTCTAAAATTAAAGTTTAAGGACCAAAATAAAAATTAGAAAAAATAATAATATGTGAATTTGTGAATAATATTTTTTAACAATGAAAAGGTTGCACCTTTTAGATTTTTACTAGATCTTTTTGCCCTCGTTATGCCGCGGGTGGATCAATTTTTTTATAACATAAAAAAATATATCCAAACAGTGATAACCTGAGTGAATCTAAGTTAACTTAATTAACCTTCGATCCAAGATAACCCCAGAGGAAGGAAAGGAAAAAAAAATTGAAAGCTCAAGGTTTAATAGTCTAATGTTAAAGGATGAAATTAAAAAAAAAACCAAAGTTAAATCAGATTAATCTTTAAAACTAGCAATTCTGGTTATGAGAACGAGGTGATCATACAGAAGACCAAAAAAATTCTTGAAAAAAATTATTAACCATTAAAAAATTAAAAAGAAACAAATGGTAATCAAAACAATGAGAACTAAATATGGTATAAAAACTAATAAGAGAAAATAATGTGGGTCTTAGTCAAAAAATAAAATAAAAAGAAAAAGGATAATGATAAGAAAGAGCAATTAAAAGAATAAGAACCAAAACTGGATAAAAAAAACAAATGAAATAAAATGTTGAGGGAAAAAATAAAAGAAAAAACAAATTAAGAAGAGGATAAAAAAAGCAATAAAAAATAAGGACTTAATCCGGAAAAAAAGAGAAATGAAATAAAATGTTGAAGGATAAAATTGAAATATATATATATATATAATCTAAAAAAATTCAAAAGAAAGAAAAATCAATCAAAAGAAAGAGGGTTATAATTGAATTTTTGCTCCTTTATTTTTTTTTATCAAAATAATATTATTTTTACTTTTTAGCCAAATAAAATATCAAGCGATTAGTTAGAGGGAAACCATGTCAAAATCCATCGATTATTTTTTGCCATTATTTTTTTTATCCAAATAATATAACTTTTACTTTCTACACAATAAAAAGTTTGATTGACCCTAGTAAATCTAGTCATTCAACCCAACCAATGTCTTAGAACATGACGGGAATCAACTTCTGAACTGGGTTTTAAAAACATAATAAAAAAAGCTTCCAATATGATATGAAAATTCAATTGGATAAAACAATGAGGGATGGAATAGACAAAACCAAAATCATGGAGATAAGTCAAAATAAAAGGATTTGCAATAAAAAAATAAGGATCAAATTCAATAAAAAAAAATTAAAATCAAATGATTAGGTATTAAATTGAAAAATAAAATCCAATCAGAAAAAAGATTAATAGCAAAATAAATAGGAATAAAAAGAATGAAGATCAAATTTGATAAAAAAAACATAAAAAATCAAATGACAAATGATAAAATTAAAAAACAAATAAGTCAAATTCATCACAATTAAAATATTGTGGACCACCATGCAAGTTTACAAGGCTGGCATACTTTTTGAGGAGGAGGAGATAGAAACGAGAGGGAGGAGAAAAATTATTGCTGAAGTTCCATCATGTCATGAAGGTTGACACGCACCAGCCCACCGTGTAAAGGGTTGGGCGATGCTTCGGACACCACCCTAAAAAGCGACAAACAACCATCAAAAGGCACTACACAAACTAGTCATTTTTTTTTTATCTATCGAAAACACCTCTTAACCTTAAACCAAAAAAGCTGATCTCAAAGGATATACAGTAATTATACTATATAAAAAAAAAAATATGAAAATCACAAAAAAAACCCTCAATTATAAGCTGTGTTGGTTTTTTTTTCAAGAGCATGGGCGTAATTACTTTATGTGCATTGAAGTGTGAAGATATTATTTTAGCCCTGGGTTTGTATTCAAATATCCTTTGTTTCTCGAATGACAAAATGATCATTTTAATATGAATTGCACCGGTCATAATCCATAATCAAACACT
>Ga0325410_1006916_pt1 | contig 12434 bp, 4 predicted proteins | sample PopdelMetagenome_16_FD_206182 | JGI IMG/M metagenome (GOLD analysis project Ga0325410, IMG submission 206182) | Populus deltoides microbial communities from Bellville, Georgia, United States - Xylem-PdIQD-R3 | ecosystem: Host-associated > Plants > Phyllosphere > Stem > Wood/Secondary xylem... | reverse complement strand
AAAAACTAAAAAATAAATAAGATATATTTGTCAATTATGCTTATGAATGAAGATTGTTCTCGCTTAACAGAAGATTCCAAATACAAAATGAAATTTGTTCAAGATATTATTTGCCATACATACATAAAAATTAATAAAAATTATTTTTTAAATATTTTTAAAAAATCTATCTATAATTTTATTCATGACCCTTTTCCATATTAAGCCACTGGGAAGAGGAGGAGGAGGAGGAGGAGATGATATAAAATGGTAACAAAAATAGGGAGCTTACGTGTATTTGGAGAGAAAAGTCCTCCTCCGGTGGCCTATGTATTTTTTTGCATGCAAAAATTTTACTGCTTATGAAGCCAAATAATTATGAGTCTTTAATTTGTTGTTTCTTTGTGGGGATTTTTTTTTCTCCCTTTATGGCCCATGTTTTTGGTTGTGGGATCAAGTTTCGATCAATGTGATTGGCGCGCTCTCTCTCTCTCTCTCTCTCTTGTTATCTTTTTAAAGAAGTTCATCAAGAAGACTCTACAAACAATACCTGATGAAGATGAGTGTTGCAGCAAAGAAAGGAAAGGAAAAAAGCTGATAGAAAGCAGATGTAACAAAAAAAGCTGATCGTAACCGAAAGAAAAGAAATCAAAGCAAACCAAAGTAAAAAATATAGCTTTTTTCTTCTCCTTGCTAGCTCTCCAGCAGTACCCTTTCTACACCTTAAGCTTAGATAGCTACGTCTCTCTCTCTCTCTCCCCCCCTCTCTTATCTCTTCTCTCTCTAGCTCCCCACATATTAGAAAGAGAGAATTAAAGAAAAGCATCATCATCATCATCATCTACTCTTGCCTGCCACAAGAAAAGATTGTTTCTTTGCTTCTTCATAATCACAGTACACAAGATAGAATCAGCAAGAATTAACCCATGTTAGCCAATAACTCTCTCTCTTCATCACTTCCTTGTAATTCTGAGCCATTTTCTTGCTTGGAAAATGGAAATAGCATTAACAAGAGGAAAAGAAGGCCAGCAGGAACACCAGGTAATTAATATTCTTGAATTTTCTTAGCCTATATATTTTCTTTGTATTAAATATTAATCATCTTGTTTTGTGTAATTATCTATATATTCTTTGGTGTCCTAGATCCAGATGCAGAAGTGGTGTCTTTATCACCAAAAACACTATTGGAATCCGATCGTTACGTTTGTGAGATCTGCAACCAAGGGTTTCAGAGAGACCAAAACCTACAGATGCATAGAAGAAGGCATAAAGTCCCATGGAAGCTACTAAAGAGAGAGACCCCAGTTCTAAGAAAACGTGTATTTGTATGTCCAGAGCCTAGTTGCTTGCACCATGACCCTTGTCACGCGCTTGGTGATCTTGTCGGGATAAAGAAGCATTTTCGAAGAAAACATAGCAATCACAAACAATGGGTTTGTGAAAAATGCTCTAAAGGTTATGCCGTTCAATCTGATTACAAAGCTCATCTCAAAACCTGTGGCACCCGTGGACATTCTTGTGATTGCGGCCGTGTTTTTTCCAGGTTAACTGATAAATCTCTCTCTCTCTCTCTCTCTTTCTCTCCCCACCCCCCCCCTCTCTCTCTCATATATTTATATATATATATATATGATCATCATGGTGTTTTTTTTTATCAAATTTCTAAAACCATACAAAATATTCGATATATTTTTGTTTTTAAATTTAATTGTTATGAAAGAAAAGAAAAGGGACAACATGTTACTTGATGTAGTTTCTGATAGATGGAACCTTAATTAATCCAGTTCTTAAGGAGTACTACTATTTATTGACAGTTGTTGAACACGATTCCCAAAGATCAGTTGTCGAAGGTGGTTTTTTTTTTGTTTTGTTTTTGCTGTATGTTTCAAGATCCTCTCGACCGCTCAAACCCCGAAAATAGTTTACTTTTTTGTTGTTTTTCTTTTTTGGATTTTGGCTGTTCAATCGATCTCTTCTAACTGTGTTGTAAATGATTAGCTTACAGATGTGATAAACATTGTTTTATTCCATTATTTAATTAATATTTCCTTCCATTATTTCCATCCAAGTCAATTGCATTTCAAAGCTGTGACCACTTCTATTCTTTATTTAATTCTTATTGTTTAATGCACTTATGACTTGATCTCTTCCTTTCATCAATAAGGACACTTAGATCAAAACCATTTTGAGTATCTTCTTGCCACAACGTACGAGCATGACATCTGGTTCAATTTCATTTTGTATTCGGTAGCATAATTATTATTGTGTATTTCTACGTGCTAAAGTTTTTTTTTTTTTGGTCTGTGTGCGTATAGAGTTGAGAGTTTTATTGAGCACCAAGATGCTTGCAACTTGGGAAATCTCCGATCAGAGTCACAGTCACTACAACCAGCTGCATGCTTGTCTAGAACTGCTTCAAGTCCAAGCCCTTCTAGTGATACCAATTTTAGTACAGCTCCTTGGCTTCCTTTGCTAATACCAAGAACAACTCCTGATCATGCCATGTTCTTTATCACCCCTACTACTACTAGTAGTGTTGTGGATAAATCAGATTCTTCAAAAAGTGCTGCACACTACCATAATTTGGAGCTTCAGCTTTCGACTGCTTCAGGAAATCCCCTTGAGATCTCAGTTTCTCCTAAAAGAGAGGATACTCATTCCACTCAATTGCAGCTCTCAATTGGGTCGAGTGATGTTAGTGACAGAAATGAATCGAACATCAGTTACACAGACAAAGATCATGGCAAAAGCTCTCCAAGAGAGAACAATAATGGCAGTCCGAGACCTGAATTGGGTGCTTCAAGGCTTAAAGAGCAAGTGATCAGGGAGCAGTTAATGATGGCCATGGCAGAGAAGATTCATGCTGAAGAAGCAAGACAGCAAGCAAAAAGACAAATTGAATTGGCAGAACAAGAATTTGCCAATGCCAAGAGAATCAGGCAACAAGCTCAAGCTGAGTTAGACAAGGCGCAAGCTTTGAAACAGCATGCAATAAAGCAAATCAATTCCACTATTCTACAAATTACTTGCCATGCTTGCAAACAGAAGTTCCATGCAAGAACACAAGCAGATGAGAACTCTTTGGTAATGAGTTACATGTCATCAGCTACAACAGAAGATGAAGTAGAGCACATTAATGGAATTGGTATAGCAAAAACATTTAACAGATGAATTATCCACCTCTCTCTTTCTTATAATTTTCTCTTCTTTCTTCTATCTATTGATCATACTCCAAGTGAGTGTTGCGATTATAATCTCAAGTGGATTAGTGAGGTGTTGTAATATCCTTCAATGTGTGAAGTAATTATTTGTTCTTTAATTTGGTAATTAATTGAAATTATGTTAATGGGTTTTCGATTTAATTTGCTGGTTCATTAGTTATGATTAATGTTCCTATTTGGTAGAGTAATATTTTGTGGAGTAGTTACTCTCATCCATAAATTAAAAGGAAAAAAGAAAGGAATTGCTAGAGATGTATGAGTTGTTCATTAGGTTTCCTACTCTGAAACTATTCCATTGAATAAGCTCAGAGACAATCATACATCTCTTTCCTTCAAACTTTTAGTAGTTTTGGATTTTCTATTTGGACTATGTGGATATGTTTGCATGCCTAGGTCAGAAAATGAAGGTGACCCTTCCCCGCCATTAATATAGGGTACAGTACAGCTGACCAATATTTATAGGCTATAAAAACTTCGAAAACAAAATCAACACAAAACAAGGAGGGGGAGGGGGAGAGAGAAAGGAATCAGATAGTCCTTTCATCTCTGAGCGTATGGTCTTCTCGTATAAATGTAAGAGTAAAAACGCCATGTTTTTCAGTGCCATAGTTGTGACAGACTCACTCGTCCCTCTCAAGGTCTCCAAACAAACAGACACAAACAAACTCCATTCACAGACAATATTTTCTTTCTTTCACAGTCATCTCTCTCTCTCTCTCTCTCTGCATAAGAATCAGCGCCTCATTGGGGGCCAGTGGGGCGCAGAAGAAGAGCAAAGCATCTTTCCTTTCATGCAGAGACATTCAAAGCTTTTCTTTGAGCTGGAAGTTTAGTTTCTTGGTGTTAGGAAACTCTTTCTGGTTTATGTTTTCTTTCATGATCACTTGAGCCAAAACAGAAAGGCATAGGGAAGCCCTTTACCCGACCTTTTTCAAAAGATATATACTTTTCCTTTGAAAATAAATTTATATTGCTTTTGCTGTGGTAGCATGTGCTGCATTTTCTTTCCCTTTTTTTCACACACAAAAAAAAGCCAATACAACTTAATTAATTAATTAATATGAGATGATGCTTGAAAATTCATCATTTCAGGGAAGTTACTTTTCGCCTGTTTGAAAGATAAATTATCATGTATTTATGTTCATTTTCTATTCTTCGGACTCTAAGGATTAGTGATGGAACTGAATTTCTTTCAAAATAATCCTTTTTTTTTTTACATTTTAGTAACATTTCAATGATTAAATAAGTGATTTTATTATAAAAAGTTACAACAAATAAATATTAGATTTTAAGAATAAGAAAATTTATTCTTAGTTTATGAATATAAATGTTGAGAATAAGTTGTAAGAGAGTGAAGTTGATGAATCTCTTTTCTTTGGCCATTTAGATATAATTTATAACCTTGAATTTTTTTTCTTACAAGAAGAGTTGTAGGTCTTTTTCTTTTTCATCTCCAAATGGAAGGAAGACCTTTACAATCAACATTAATATTGATTGTAAGTGTCTCCTTACATGACATTAATTATTAATGATCAGAGTATCATGTGTTTATAGAAGACGGTCCTACATCAATCTATACATGATATTAATGTCGATGGTTTATCCCTTATAATAAACATTAATACTGATTTACATATGAATGACCTTTAGATGACTTTTTGCATAGCTATGGTGTAGGGAAATGATGACCCTAGATCCCCATCTTGGGTGCTCATTTCGAAGAATTTTTGGCTCAAAAGGGTGTTGGTCCTGGCATCTCAGGTCTGATGTGTAACTGAGCTCAAGGGGATTGGGTCTGGCAACTCACTAAATCCCGAAGGCTTGAGCCTGGCGTATAGTCAGGCTTTAGGGGGTTGGGTCTGGTATCTCGCCTGACCCACAGACGCTTGGTCTCTTGGGTCTAACATGTAGCTGAGTTCAAGAGGGTTGTGTATGACATCCTACCAGACCTATAGATACTTAGACCTGATACGTAGCCGAGTTGAAGAGAGTTAAGTCTAGTATTTTATCAGGCTCATAAAAGCCAAGGCATGACGTATAGTAGAGTTCAAGGAAGGTTGTGCTTGGAATTTTTTTCCATCTCCACGTAGATCTCTTTAATTATTATTTTCCCCCCCTAAAACTCGAACTCAAGACCTCCCTTGTTAATTACATGAACTATTTCACTTAATTAACTAGGTACTGGCTGGAAGTTTATCTTACAAGGAAGGAGATGATAACATGCCGATTAAGTTAGTGCAAGTATAGCTTATTTTCGAATTATTATCATCTTAATATTTTTGCAGAAGCATTGCACTTCCAAACAGTTGAGTGCTGTAGGCAAGTTTATTTGATCAATGAAAGGAAGCTCATGCTTATTATACCTTACCAGTCAAAGTTCATGAGATAGTGCCTCTGTGGCTCAAGATTTTGCAGCAATGATTCTCTGATTTATCACAATTTGCTGCCATGCCTAGAGAAATCATTTCATGGCAATGATAGATTGCAGTATCTACTGGGGTTGCAGATTTGCGAGTAATATGCCCTTCAAGTCATAAGTCAGGTCAAGTTGAGGTACGATACAACACATAATTTTGTTTCATCTGAACTGGTTTCAGAGAAAAGAAAAGGATTTGCCCAAATGCAATTCTTCAAAATATTCTTTAGAGCATGCAAAATTCAATACTTGATGCATTTTCAGAAATTACGGAAAAATAAAGAGTTTCATGATTGTTTTGATTCCAAACATTATAGAAAATGAGAGGGAGCATGAAACTATCACAATTTCTGGCTAATCGAATTAAGAAAAAAATTAGATTAAATTAAATATTTTGAGTTAGGGACATTTTATATATGCATTTTCAGAAATTAGGGAGCATTATATATATGAAGAATTGTGACATTGATAAAAGATTAAAAAACTCCTAGCTAGCTTGTTTATATTGTTATTTTCTGTATTAAATCCTAATTAATAAATTAAAGAGTTTCAAATTGCATTCCAATAATAACAAAGAATTTTGATAAGATGAATATTATAAATTACTAAAATTCATTTTTTAGTTCAAATTATTTTAAAAAAAAGGACAAACATGGTGTAAAATGCAGATGGTATGATAACTCTTGGACTTTTGCGTAGCAATGTCACATGATATTCAAGAAATTTTCTCTGCTTGTGTACAAGTGAAGAAAGCGAAAGCAATATATATTTGTAGGGTTTGGAAAACGAAACATAAGAGATATCTTTGGGAGCTTACCTTCATGTCTATATGGACCTCATGTTTCATGGCATCCTGAGCCAACCAATATATTCATCCATTTTATTATTATTTGGACCCTGCTACGTACACTGCAGGGACTTGTTGGCTTTTTATCGTATTTTCCTAGCTGCTCAGAAATTTCCAGTTCTGAGCGTGAATCTCAGCTTCATGATGCTTGTCGGAGCTTGAAATTCAACCACCCCATTGTCTACCATGAAAACGTACGAGTTAACTCACTTCACCATTGTCTCTAGTCCAAAAACCTTCTCTTTTTTATTTTGATTTAAGACATTATTAGCTTGCATGTCCATTTCAGTAGTGTGCTCCGCCTTCCTTGAAGCATGACTCACTTAGGGTTCACCCAGTGATTAAGAACTTTCTTAAATGGCACTGTGCTTAACATGTTATTTGAGAGCAGCTCCATTAGACCACGTCCATGGAGTCTTCTTTGAGGCATTTGGTGGGGCTAAAACCTGGCTACTGCTTTCACAATTCTAGGAGATGACCTTTCTTGTTGGGCCCATAAAATGTGCTCCTCCAATGGGTTCGGCGTTAGGAGTTCAGTCTACTGTGTTAAGTATGGACCCAACATTATCAAATAGGCCCTTTTAGTTACAATTATGGGCCTTTCTAATATAAAGGCCTGATTCAAGAAAATAATCCTTTCAAGCAGCACTAACTTTATAATATATTAAAATACTAATTATATATAAATTTCACCCCGTCTCTAATTATATATATATATATAACATTAATGGAAGTATTTAAAAAAATTATGAAATATTAAAAATTAGATTGATCCATATTTTCACATTATTTTTGTATTTACCTCCCACATAAAATCATAAATAATATAACATTTCTAGATTACTCCTAACCCATATATCACCACATTGATACTTTATTTTGAATATCAAAAGCGTATGTAAATATGCTTTAATTAAAAAAAATAAATAAAGAAAAAACATAAACTATAAAAATAATATAATTATCATTTCCTTATATTACATTCAACTCCTTAAAGATTCAAGAATTTACATTATTAATCTTGAAAAACTTCCCTAATATTCAAAAAGATTATTTAAAAAATGACCATTTTTTTTATTCTTTCCTATTGTAAATTCCTATTAAAATCAGATGTAATTAAAAAGAACTCTTCAACTTAAATAAAATTCTTAAGGAATATAATTTTATTGATACTGTTATTGTACTAAAAGTTAATATGATCTTTAATATAAAAAATATATTTCGCATTTAAAATGAATAGATTTGTTTGAACAAGAATGATAGTGATTATTATTAATAAACGTGAGTATTTCATAATATCAAGATGTCAATATTAAAATATTTAATATCCAATGATTTATCCAGTTTTATTTTCTTTAATTTAAACTTTTGCAAGAGTTTTCAAATAAAATATGTACTAGTATCTATATATAATCATAATCAAGCTTTAAAAAATATTAGATTATTATTATTATTTTAATTTTATTATTTTATTATATTTATTTTGATTGTATTGTCAAATTAAGATTTTTCAAATTTAGTTACTAATTAAATCATTGAAAATGGCATATTCATAAACAGAAATTTTATTTTTCTACAATAATTATTAATGCTACAATTAAGAAGGTAACTAATATAATTTTCAGCATATCTTATTTAATATTCCAATATTTGATAAATTTCATTTTTTATGTTATATAATAAAAAATCAAACTCTTTCTCTTTGTTTTATTTTTTCTAAAAATAGATGCTATCATATCGTTTTGATTTATATATATATACTGATCAATAAGTTAGTACAAATGTTTTAATGATTATTAATACAACTAACCATTAAATATTGAGAAATAATTCAATATATATTTTTTCATATGGTTAAAGTAAATTTTTACGTTCTAAAAAAAAAGATAAAAATCATTCTAAAGTAATGATTATTAACCTGTAGAATGTGTATGCTATTAAATTCAAAATTAACCAATCTTAAATTAAAATGATTTTAAATTTTGAACCAAAAAAAGCTAATCTCAGTCCTCACTTTTGTAAATAGATCTAAAAGAATGGGATAAAAGACCCAAAGATTGATGATTGCACCACCTTCAAAATAAAAACTAAACCCCATCTAAAACTCAAAAATATTCAAATTAAAAATAACAACTTTAATAAGCAAAGATAAGTATTGAAAGTAATATTTTTGACAAAGAAATAAATTCAAAATTGTATAAATGCAAATTGGATATCACAAAAACTAAGGATAAGGACTAAATCAGGATGTCAATACATTTTTACAAAAACTAACAATCATGAATGCCATAAATAAATAAATAAATAAATTTAGTATTAAAAACAAAACAAACACATTTTTGAAAATATATAAACATGATAAGCGATATTGGATTTATGACACAAACTAGGGTTCAAAAACTAGGTTTTAACATGTTTTATCCAACATGATTGTCGGTGGCATGGCTGCTATTCTACTTTGAGTAAGATACGTGTGTTACCTTGGATAAAAATTATTGGTGGAACTTGGAGAATGTTAGGAATATGAAAGGTGGTAGTGTTGCTATTATTCAAGGTTTTTTTAGTTGATATCTTATAGTTGTTTGGAATTGACACTTGTGATGATGGGGGGTGAAGCTTGATGGTGTTTGGTGGAGGCTTGGATAGTGTTTGTGCATGGGGTGAAAGTTCAGCTGGACAACTGCTGTGTAGGAACAATTTGTCTTTATGTTTTTTTCAAAGGATTTTTGGTGGATGTATAAAAGTGCTTTATAGAGTTTTGAATGGTGGAGGAAAGGAAACTTAAGGGTTAGAGATAGAGGTGCTTTTATGGGAGAAAAGATGATGGTGAAGGAATGGTGGTGATTATAGAATTATTTCTCATGAAGGAAAGGAGGTTGTGGTGGTATTTTATTTTTATTTGTCGTGGAGATTTGATATTGTTCAGGTGAGGTGAGAGAGACAAGGAAGAAAACTTAGAGAAAAAGAGATGAATCATAAGAGACATTAAAAGTGTGTAGAGAAAGAAAAATGTGTGAAAAGAGGAAGTGTGAGAATATGGGTAATTCGAGTAAAAATCATTGTTCAAAGTTTTTTTCACATTCCTCAACCCTAAATAATTTTTTTATTCCTTGAATTATATTTTGAGTAATTTAGATTTCAAGATTTTTACCTACTATCCTATTAAATAATTAACTCGGATTGTTTTTTTAAGTTCTTTTTTATTATATTTTTTTGTCAATTTCATCATTTAACATTGGTTTAATTGAGAATTAAACTTTATAATTTATTTTGATTATTTTTTGAGGAGTTATTATAGTTTCATAATCCGGGTCGCGAATTTGGCTAGTTCACTCGGGTTACCCAAGTCAATCTAACATGTTGTTATCTTAATATTAGAAAAAGATGTCATCTTGAATTATGTTTTTTAGTCAAACTATATTTTTACGAGTTGTATGCATTGCTTATGAACCTGCAAATTCAACTGGATTACATTGGGTCAACCCTCTTATGATTTGAATTCTTTATGCTAGAAAAAAATGCTAGCAATATTTGAATATTTTTTTATGTTCAAGAAAAATTTAACCCGACCCGCAATGTAGCGCGGGTCAATGATCTAGTAACTAATTATTTAAGTCGTGCTCCGTTGCGGGGTGGATATGTTTTTCTTTCCAATAAAAAATAATTGAAAATTCATCATTCTCCAACATGTTTTGTTTCATCCTTCTCCAAGTTGTTTTGTTCCTTAAAAGAAAATTCTTATATCAAAATCGAAAAGTTTATGCACACATATAATTAAATAAATCAAGAACTATCTATGTAAATAAATAAATAAAAAAGTTATTAATAATAATAAAAGCGGAAACATCGAAAGACAAATATAAATCATAATATTTTATCTCACAACATAAATCATTTGCTCAATTGTGTTTAATGAATTTTTTTATTAAAATATTTTTTTATTAAATCAAATAATAATAGAAACAGACTCATATATAAAATTGAATGAATAAAAGGAAAGGAAAAAACATAGAAGTAAAAAAATACTAATGAAGAATGATGAATCTTTTAATTTTTAATTTAGAAAATAAAAAAAATCAAACAATAAAATAAAAAAAGAAAAGAATGCCATCCCACATTAACCCTAAAAAACCGTTAACCAAGTCATTAGACTGAAGCACTGTAATTGAAAAAACCACAATACTCAATACCTAACAAATCAAAGCTTAAAGATTAAATCGGAAAAAAAATTACACAAAAGATGTAACATAAAAAATAGTAATTAAAAGAATGAGAGTGAAAATTAAAATAAAAAAATAAATTAGAGGCAAATTACAGATTTAAAATTATAAGGTTAAATTGAAAAGAAAAATAACTTTCACAAAAGAGAAAAAAATCAAAGAAATGAGGACCAAACTGAAAAAAAATAACGCACCATAAACTTGGATTGAATGATGAAATTGAAAATCAATAAAGTTTTTACAAAGGGCTAAAGAAATCAGAAATCAAAAGAATAACAACTAAATTTTTAAAAAATAATACATGACAAATTAGAATTGAAATACTAAATTGAAAACAAATAAAACTTTTACAAAAAGGTTAAGAAAAAAAATAAAAATAAAAAAATAAAGGTTGGAGTCTAAATATCAATAATAAATAGGACCAACTAGTAATTCTCAAGGAAAAAAAGATTAAAAGAAAAGAAAAGGTCCAATAAAGACAAACTGACCAACCATTATGGATTCATGCTATATCATAAAGAAAAAGACGCTACAATGCTTCTAATGACACAATGAAAGGATAACTTTGATTGTCGAGAGACACTGTATGTGTCATCCAAAAGGCACGAGTGCCTTTCACTTGCTAACAAGTGGTAAATATGTGCCAACAACCTTTTTCTAATTTTAAATTAGTTAATCATTCTCAAAAAATCAAATTGCTTTCTTTGGTTTTGGAGTGTGAAAAAATTGAAATGTCTCTAAATTAGTGGCTAATTGTTTCTTGATTTTCAAAGTTAAAGATACTTTTTTACTATATTAGAAAAAATATAAAGACTTAAATATCATTGGGCAATTTTTTACTCGGAGACTAAAAACATCATTTTACAGTTTCAAAAAAGGAAAAAGTCATATATACCGTCAATCAAATCTTTAATGACTAATTGGCCATACAAAAAGATCATACTACCCCCAACTCATAAGCCTTAGGTTTTTTATTTGAAGAGCAAAAAAATAATTACAATGTAGCAATGAATATTAAAATATATCTAGGTGTAAAGAATTTATCCCATGCTTTCCAGAGTTTTTGTTAATTATCATGAGGTTAATAGTTTTAAGATATCGTTCAATGATTATATCAGAACATGATCAACATCAAAATATCAAGACTATAGTCATATTAAATGTGTATTTGATATTATGGCAATTGTTGTAATTACACTTTTAAAAAAAAGTTTAAGAAAATATTTTTAGTTGTGGTTTAAAAAAATTTAGTTAAAAAAATGTGTTTAATTACAACTATTATGAGATATGTTTTTACATGTAAAATAAATGAAAAATAGGTTATTATAAATGTAAAGAAAATTATTTGAGCTTCTATAAAATTAAATTTTAAAACATAATTATTTGTGAGGTCTAGTGTAAAAAGTTATTTAGCTAACTAAATGATTTTTTCTGAATAGTTAGGCAAAAACCAAAATCTACTAAATGCTCTCTAAATATAAGCAACAGTTCTAATCAACCTAGAAGCATAGTTATTAGACTAGAAAAAACGGGTTGGGTCTGGATCGTTAGGTCTGTTCTCAAATCATGAAATTAACATAAATTAATTATTTTTATTAAAATTACATTGTTTTCTTCTTTTAAAAAAATAATTTAATACTCACTCGATGAAGTTTAGATCAAATTGAACTTAATCAACTAAGATTGGTTGGGGTAATGTCTTTTTATCATTCAAACTGAATCCTAACTCAGATCAAATTTCATATCATAAA
>Ga0325410_1006915_pt1 | contig 12435 bp, 6 predicted proteins | sample PopdelMetagenome_16_FD_206182 | JGI IMG/M metagenome (GOLD analysis project Ga0325410, IMG submission 206182) | Populus deltoides microbial communities from Bellville, Georgia, United States - Xylem-PdIQD-R3 | ecosystem: Host-associated > Plants > Phyllosphere > Stem > Wood/Secondary xylem... | reverse complement strand
GCCCGAAGGAAACGCGAAGGTGTTTTTTTTTTTTTTTTTTTCCGGGGATTTTTCTCTCGGTGTAATTTATTTTGTTTGTTTTTGCGGCCCTTTATGGTGAAAATAGAGCTGTACAAACCTGGTTTTTACATGGACAGAAACGGTAAATGATCAATAGAGGGATCTTTTTAACCTTTGAGCAATCAAATCCATTTGATTTGTTTGTGGGGATGGGTGCGATTGCTCCCAAGAGTCTCCTTCAACATCTGTGGAGGCATGGATGGAGTGCCCAAGCGATTCAAAAGTAATAGGCTGGGAGTGCTCAAGCGATTCAAAAGAAATGGCTTCAACCGTTCAATCTCGCCGCTAAAAGGAGAGTCTTCAATGGTGGTCAGATGTCATGGGGACTCGTGTGCCTGTACTGCTAGTTTGAATGGGTGCGTGTGGGCAGTGTCAAGAGCGTTCCTTTTGCACGTTTTACTGGATGTGGAGTTTCATGTGAAAAGTTGTGGAAGACTCTTAACAGGGTGGTGGGGGGGGGGGGGCGCTCAAAAAACAAGGAATAGTCTAGGAGCTGGGGCTCGCTCTGCTGTCTATGTCAGGAGGGCTAATTTTGTTATTAACACATTTTTTAAATTTTTTTCTAAATAGATGAAAAAAGAATGGGTCACATGGTACTGTTTATACATGTTATGGTTAAAAAAACACAATATCTACTTGGAATAACGGAACTTCGAATAATAATATCTAATAAAAAATATTAAACGGAACTTGGAATAATGATATCTAGTAAAAAATATTAAATGGATATCTAGTAAAAAACATTAAATAAGCAGAAATAATAATACTATTACCTTCCAAAATTTTTTTTAACAAGATAAATCTAATAATAGAAACTCAAATATATTATATTTATAATCAAAGATAAGTGAGCCACTTGTTGTATTTGAATGTTAATGCATAAATCTACTCGGTTATAGGTCTACTTAGTTATCGTTATTGATCTTTTTTGATGTTCTTGAATTGTTTTTATTAAAATCTTTTTAATAATATTAGTGATATTGTAATTATATTTTTTAGTTTTTTTTTAAGGTTTTTTTTTCCTCTAATGACTATTTAATATTTTTTATTAGATGCTGTTATTTTGAATAGTGTTTTGTATTGTGGTAAGAAATTTTTTTTAAAGTGTTTTTTGTTTTAAAATATATTAAAATAATATTTTTTTAATATTTAAAATTCATTTATTTTACTAATTATTTTTAACTGTAATGATTTGAATTTACTGCAATTTTTTTTTTATAAAAAAAGTCTGCGTCAGGTGGTCTGAACTGCTCTGCCACATACATGCGCATGTCTTGCACATGTACAAAAGTGGGTATGACGTGCACTGTTTTTTATGGTACCTTTTGCTTAGGTTCTGTATTTTCAGTTTCCCATCATGGGAAGAGGCATGGCTCCTGTCCAATCAGGAATCAAAGCCGTTTCCTTGCCCCTCTCTCTCGTTCGTTAATCTTTTCACCCAACACAATTAATGATTTTAAAAATTAATTCCTTGTTTTTTAAAGTTTTTTTATTTAAAAATATATTAAAATAATGTTTTTTATTTTAAAAAAATTATTTTTTATATTAAGGTAATAAAATGATTTAAAAATACTAAAAAATTATTAATTAAAAAAATAAAAAAATTTAAATTCTTTTAAAAATACTTTTAAAATTTAAAAAACAAACAAGGTTTAAGTCGTTTCTACCCCCTGTCTAGTGCTCCACTGCCCCTCCTCCATGCACATGCTAGCCAAGAAGAAGCCCAGTAAGTCGTTTCACTTGGGACTTGATTTAGAGTTTTGTTTTTAAAAATATTTTATTTTTATATGTTACAATAAAAAATAAAAAAATATATTATTTTACTATATTAACAAAAACATTTTAAAAATAAACGGTTAGCAAACTCTTAAATACACCTTTAAGATGTGTTTGTTTTAACTCTTGATTTTGTTATTTATTTTTTTTGTTTAAAAATATATTAATTAATTTTTTTATTTTTTAAATGATTTTAATATATTAATGTTAAAAAAATCTAAAAATTATCATTTTAATAATTTAATAATTAAAAAATATCATACACTATATTATTAAATACACGTGTCATAAAGCTACATAGAAGGTAAAAAGCTCATCCCACATGTTCAGATGTGTGGGATTGTTTTACTAGGTCTTAGTGTTCTTTCCTAGTTTTACATTTTTAATTATGTTTCGATCACAAAAGTTTGTGCAGTTAATTTTAAGTGGTGTCGGAGTGCTGCAGGATTTGATAATAATTATTTTTTAAAGTATTTTTTTATTTAAAAATATATAAAAATATTTTTTTAATTTTTAAAATTTATTTTTAATACCAACCCATTAAAGCAATTTAAAAATAAAAAATAATTTTAAGTATTATTTTTTTAATTTTTACAAATCTCAATCCGCGTTTCCAAAAAATTCAAAATTTATTTTTGTTAAAAATTAATTTTTTATGTGTTTTGGATCGTTTTGATATACCGATCTTAAAAATAATTTTAAAAAATTAAAAAAAATATCATTTTAATACATTTCATAAAAAATATTTTGAAAAACAATCTCAAGTATATTCCTAAATATGCTTTTAAGCTATAATCACAAACAATATATCTCAAGTATATTCCTAAACATGCTTTTAAGCTATAGTCACAAACGATATTTGTTTTGCGAAGAGTGCATCATGACCTGGCTAAACATATATTTTATGTGGTTTATATATATATATATATTTTATATAATTAAATGTAATTGTTAATAAGTATGTAAGGTTCAATTTAAATAAATAAAGTATGAAGTTGTGAGCATTTCTAATACTTATGCATAGTTTATTTTTTCAATTACATTTTATTTTAAATTATTTTTTTATTAAAATAATATTATTTTAATTAAAAGAATGTTGATCCATTATATAATTAAAAAAAATAAAAGTGTGTTTTTTTAAAATATTTTTCAATTGAAAATAAATATTTTTTTAAATTTCAGTTAAAATAATCATAAATACTTAAAAAACAATTGAAAAAATAGTTAGAAGATAAAAATTAAAAACAATCACTCCTTACAAATCCTCGTGATTTGTCATTGGACTAGCCCAAACCACACTAAAAAACTACAATAGAACAAATAAACTCAAAGAAGGGGGTTCTCCATTGAGAGTTCCACCGCTGCCATCTCTAGCTAGCGGCAATTTGCTTCAACTCTCTCTCTCAACACCTCTCTCTTAGGTATGCGCCTCTCTCCTCCTCCTTATCACATTTTACAAAACCCTAAGTTTTTGATTCTTTACTTTATTTTCTAACAAAAAGATCAATCACGAGTTTATAGTTCTAAATTTTGAGTCTAATTAATATTTTTATATATATAATTTTGTTGAAGAATGGATGGGAATAGGTGGAAACTTTTCAAGAAACCGGTAAATACTCAATTTAAAAGGAAAGGGATGAGTATTAGTTGTAGGAAAGGAAAATACGAAGAATTATCAGAAAATTATCTTGATGATGGAGCTGTTTATAGGATACTGTGTCCGTCCAAAGAGATTTGGAGTGTTATTGGAAAGGGCGGGAATATAGTGAAAGGCTGAAAGCCTTAAGGGAAGAAAGGCAGTCCAAAATTACTGTTGCTGATTCAATTCAGGGTTTGGACGAGCGAGTTATTATTTTTTATAGTTCTTCTATTAAACCTCTGATAAAAAATGACGATGAGGAGGAATTGGAGCCACATTGTGCTGGCTGGACGCGCTTTTGAAAGTTCATGACCGGATTGTGGATGATGATGATAAGGAGAATAATTTTGTCACGGCAAGGCTTCTTGTTCAGAATAATATGGTAGGTTGTGTTTTAGGAAAACGGGGAGATGTTACTCAGAGGTTAAGAAGTGAGACTGGTGCAAACATACGTGTTCTTGCTGTGCTACGGACACTGATGAATAGGTCCAGGTAATATATGATGTTGGTCTCTCTTTTGCTTCATCGGGTTTTTATTGGACATGATACTGGCACCGCATTGTTATTTCTTTTATTCCAATTCTTTTGCCCTAGTAACTGAATTATAGTTAATATGTAGGCTTTTTGGCCGACTATAATTTGTATTAGAAGTGGATGATAATTGATGTTAACATTTGACAAATTACCGAAGCTGTGTGTTGGTATTATGTAGTAGTACAGATTTTGGCATATGAGTATTGATCGTGAATGAATATGAATCATGCTAACTCTCTCTTTAATTAGCCTGTCTTGAGAATTGTAAATCTTTCTTGAACCTTTTCAAAGAAAATATCGATTCGACTTTCATCATTAGATCACATTAAAGGCATGTCTGGAGATTGATGGTATTGCATTCTTGTTTGTTCCCAAGGTAGAACTCCGTTATATGCATGTTGTTATTGTGCGTGGATTGCTCACCAGGGGAAGGTGTGCTAATTCTTTTATTCCTTTTTTCCAATAAGCGCTGTTGTTTTTTGGGCTCTTGGTCCTAATGAGTTCCTGTAGTTGTTAGGCAGGATAACTAGTTGTTAAGTAGGAGGATTCAGGAATCTCATTTGCCTTTGTATCTTGCATACAAGAAAAAAAAGGCTTAGAGTCCTATTCTGTATAGTCTGCTCTATCACTTGATTATCACCACTACAGAAAAATAATTGCTAAGTTGAAGACCCGTTAGGTAGCGCCTATTTTTTTCGTCCCGTTAAGGTTTTTGGCTGTGCCTTCTGGAGACTACTTGCCAGTGGTTTGGTTCTGGATTATGAGAACATGTAATTAGTTTTGGGCTTCCAATGCACTGAGCCCACCCATATCAAGTTGCAGTTTTAGTATCATTAGGAACGAATGTAAAGCCTACTCTTTTTAGGTAAGAATGCAGTGTGCAGCTTTAACTTTTTTTTACTGCATTATACCTCAAGTTTGTGATTTTTTGATACAAAATTAATGTAGCTCTTGCAATTGCAGTCTGATCTTTCTAATAATTTTTTGAGTATAAAATGACATCTGAGAAGAAATACCTTGGTTTGCAAAATGTCCTTTTCCTCTTCAACCTTTGATGGTAACTGCAGCATAATGGATTTAAGAAGTGGCATCAAACACTTATTTGAAGTTTATAGTCAATTATGTGAGACAGGATATGGAAATAGTCTTTCACTGGCTTCTGAGAGGCTGATTCTCAGTGCTTTTTTCTACATGAGCAAAGTTAATTGAGATGCCCAACAACCCAAGGACTTAGCAAAATCTTCACCGGAAGGCCATTAGGATTCTTGGAATTCTTTTAATGTGTATGCCAATAGTTGAATAAAGTAGTATCACTAGATAAAGTAGACGAGTGCCTCATGTGGAAGATTGTTGGGTTGATTGAAGTCACATAAATGATCTGAAAGTTACCAATTGAATTTTGATATGACCATATCGTCCAGTGGATTGTAGTGTAGTTGACTCAATACCTAAGTGGATATGTTAAGGTGTTTTTGGCTAAAGACTTTTGGCATTGACATCTTTATGCTTTCTACTGATTTCACTTCTAGATTTCTTACTTGAGTTCTGCCTTGTGAATCAGCATAGTGGAATGCAGGTCTTCTCAATAAGATGGGTCTTCTTTGGCTGTTTGTACGCTTCTCATGAGCAGTTGACATAGGCGCTCGCCATGAACTGTCCTCAAAGATGTGATAATTATTTCCCCGATAGAGCTCAAGTGATCTGCTTGACTGAATGTTCTTTGTATTGGAAAGAAGGTTGTAGTTTCAAGTTTGAGTTTGAGAGATATATGCAGAAATGAGTATACCCTGCAAGATCTTAGCGTACGCTGGTTAAGTCATGACAGTTGCAAAGGATGAGGCCAAACATGCAGAAGAGGTGGGTGGACAGACCTTTCTCACCTTATTGTTATATCTAGTGCAGGAAGACTGGCATAACTACGGAATTAATAGCATCTATACATTTATTTTTCTATTTTGACCTCTTTCCCTGTTTTCTTTGTTATATTATTTTATGTGTAGTCTGAGTTGTTTCATATTCTTTACCGTGTCTTCAATAGAAGATAGATGGGGTTTTCCCTGGCATTAGTAGATACGCTATTCATAATTTGAAGTTCACTTTCTCCATTGAGCAACCTCCAGCCAGATTATGAGTGGTACCTCTTCCCCCTTGAAAAGGAAGAGTTACATACGGGGAGCTTTTAAGAATGGAGTAGGACAGAGCTATGCCATGATCCTGTCATATAGCCTTCTATTATCATATGATTTGACTATTTACTTAATAACTACATATTTTCTTATGATTTTTCTCTGTGATTGGGTTACACCCTTACCCCCATTGCATTATGCAGGTTGGGGAGATTTCTTTTATCCCTGTTTGATAATGAAGCTATTTTTTGATAATTTTGGTGGATAGCCCTGCATATATATATGGTGAACTGGTTCTTTTTCTCTTTTTAACTGGTTTATTCTACAAATTTTTCCTTTATGTAGGAAGAAACAGTTCAATAGGCTTGGCCATAATGATAATGACATCTAGATCTTAGATTCATTAAATTGTTAGTTTGATTGCATCCTGCTCTTGGTGGTTTCATTCTGGTTGAATTTGACGACAAAGATTTTCCCTCTCTGGAGTTTAAGATGGTGGATCGCTTTGGTAGGATTGGTGATCGTTGCTTTTCGAAAGGCTTTATAACCTGACCAATTTCCATTACTGTTGTATATTTTCATGTTTTTTCCCTAGAGACATTGTAATATTTCTCAATGCTTAATGAGTATCTGGTTGGGGTAGTATATGTGGTACCTTTCGCTGAGCTTTAAGTTGGCAAGACTATCTAACAGGTTGTTATTACGAGGGCTTTAGAAGTTAACATCTATCCTGAGTTGGATTGATGTATATCATATGCAAAAGTGCCGTAGTACTTCCTGGACCTTTAAACTGCTGCTAAGTTGAAAGAATGTGGTGGTATGGCGTGTGTCTATTGCATGCAAGAAACTGCACTGAAACAGAAGTCTAGGAGGGTTTGTTCAGCGTGCACATTACAAGAAGCGAAAATTTTCTATCCATAAGGATAAGGTGACTCTGGAACAGAAGTCTAGGAGGGTTTGTTCAGCATATACATTACAAGAAACAAACTTTTTCTATCCATAAGGTGACTGATCATGCCTCATTGCATGTTGTCAAGTATTTGATGATGTGTGAGCTCACTGCTCTTGAGCATTTGGATGCTTGATGATTGTGTGAGCTCACTGCTCTTGAGCATTTGGATGCAGAAGCATCATCATTTGCAGTGGTGTGCGCAGGGACATGAGTACAAACTTGATTTCTGCATAATTATGTTATGATGTTTTATTATGGAATCATAGCAGTGTGCGTGTGCGTGCCTTGCATATTACTTTTTGTAACATTCCAAATTCATGTTTATGAAATGTTGCATGTGGATTTTCCCCTCTTCATTAATCTATGGAAAAGGTGGAATTTTCTTGCAACTCCCTACGGTGTGTAATTTCAAAAGGTAAATTTCAGATCTCTGGAAAACCAGCTGTGGCAAAGAGGGCTCTTTATGAAATACCTGCTCTATTGCATCAGAATCTGTGCAAGGACAAATCTCCAAGTGTTTCCGGGTCTCTGGAATCCAAGATCACAAACCATTGAAGCAATTCTTCAGCTTCACATTTTGGCTGCATTCTTGGACAAGGAAGTCAGGATATCAATGAAAAGAGGAGGTTGCAGGCAGAAATTCGTGTATACCCCAAGAATGAAAAGCCTAAATGTGCATCTGAAGATGAGGAGCTTGTACAGGTAATGAGGTTGAATGCAGCACTTCACAATCAATATCTTTTGCTGATTTTGATGTTTTAACTGATGATGCTCTGATTTTTTTCCCCTTTTCCTTGGAGCTTGGCTATTATTTGAGGTAAACTTCATACTGGTTTTCTCAGATATCTGGAAATTAGGGTGTTGCTAAAGATGTTTTGGTAGATATTGCATCTGACTCGGAGCAAGAACTTTGCATGATGAAAATGCTGGAGCAGAACCTGAGCGTGCTGGACCTGTCCCGGGCTTTGGGCTGGCACACAACTTGCCAGGAATAGGACCCCCACCATCTGTTATGATGGGAGCTAGCAATTCTGGTGGATATGAACCTCTCGAGGTAATTTTGTTTCTTTTTCCATCTTTGTGTACTTTATATGCTGACTATGTGACTACCTGTTTAAGTTTTTTGTGATAAATTCAGTGACGAGGGTTATAGATTGTTCTTATTGGGAATTATTGTATTTCTACCACACTCTGGGCAGTAACTTGTACTTTTAAATCTGTTTTTCTGTAGTGATTTAATTGAATTGAGACAATATCTTGATTGAACATAGGCCACAGTTCCATAATGTATTTAGGAATGTCTGAACCAAGACAATAAATTGATTTATATCCCACAGTAAAGGGTGCTTGAACTGTTAAACAAAACTCTTCTTTCTTCTGCTGCAAGTCCAGCACATGCTGTGTTTGTGTGTGTAATGTGGACGAAACACAGGTGCAAGTCCAGCTGCTATGGGGTATTGATGATGTTTCTATTTTTGCAAGTACAAGTTAGCATTTGAATAATAATGTGATTGAGTTCTTTGTTATTCTCCAAATTTCAGATACCCAAATATGAAACCTTGTTTTGGAGGCTAATAACTCGCCTAATATGAATCATGTTTTGGAGGCCAATAACTCACATAATGGAATGAATTCTGTCATTAGATCTGGAGGGTGTGATGTTTCAAGTATTGACGAGGTATGTTCTTGACATGGCCTTGTGGTTTAGCAGAAGCATAAAAAAATTGTGAGGATTTGGACTTATTTTCTGATACAAGTCTTGGTTTTTTTTGCGTTCATATCATGAGCATGGGACAACCACAAAAATATCACCCATGATTTTAAATTGTGCCATTGAGTTTTATGAGCTTTCAGGTTTTTGTAAAGTTCATCAATGATCGTCTGCTAGAGTCTGCTAGATGATTGATGATGCCTGCTAATAAGTGGTTCCATTAGCTGGTGACATGGCATACCAGATCAACATAAATATATATCGTTTGACATATCAACAAGTGACACTGGCAGCTAGTCCATGCCTCGATGTGTTTCGAGAATTCAGAAATCACAACTCAATTTGCTGAGTTATAATTCCTGATTAATGAAAAAGTAACACTTATGGTCATTATGTGGACAAAAACCATTCTAAGAGCTCCTACAATTTCTATCAGAATTCTCGTTCTTTCGACCATTTATTGGTTGTTTCTCCCTTCATATAATGACCTTTTCTTTCCCCAAACACACAGTTCATGGTACCATCCATCTCCTCCTTCTGGTGCTTTGGAGTCTCAAAACCAAATATTTTTCAAAAAATTAAAATAGTATAGCCAGGCATAAGTTCTTTAGCACAATTTCCACAGATAAAAAGAAAGGCATCATTTTCCAAATCTCCTTTATATTTGTTTAGATGCCAGTAAATGTTTCCATTTACCATCATTATGATGCACTGATGGCACTGGTAAAATTTTTGAGTTGTGAAATCTGAGAAATGCCACATGTCTCTGAATTCAAATAAATCATCTAGAGGAGAGCGAGTTTTGTAGAGTTCTCAAGAGACACATTAGGAAACCAACTAAAATTCCTTGATACAGTTAGCAAATAAAACTGCCTTCTGCCTTCTGCACCAGTCTAGAGTTACAACTGCAGATTGAGTTGGAACTTCCCAGTTGTATGAGTTCTCTCACATTCTTGCCTTTCTCCTGGTCTCTTTAAGCTAAACTCATCCCTGAACTCTTCTTGATCTAAACACGTAACCACTGCTTAAAGAAAACTAATATCTGAGTATTCTCATACATGACCCGCTTCCTGCTGCGTCTCTCTTCAATGACATCCTGCTTCTATTTATGTTGCTCAATTGATTCATGGTTTGACTATCATGGTTTTCCTTGGACTCATCATCCATGCTTGATCATGTGGGTATATGTTGATTGTAACACTGGTCATGGAGCTGGCCTTGCCATTGGCAATATTATTTCCCTGAAGGAATTTACACTGCCATTACTATACGTAACTAGCATAAAGCATTGTGACTAATGTCTCTATTCCGGTGCTTTCAAAGCAGTAAAACTGAAACATTTGATGAAATTAACCTTTACAGTTGAAGGGATTTTTGTAGTATTTTGTTTTGCTCTGTACATTTGTATCAATCATTTGTAATATTTTATTTCATAAATTTTATTTTTGCGAAAGATTCTTAAATTTCTTTATACAAAATGCAGGTTGTTGGAACAAAGGTTGAAGCTTTTACATCCCATTATGGTAGTTATGAAGTTGAGAATCACGGATCTTCCGAGCATTTGACTGCTGCACAATGTCTTTATCGAGCTTTCATGTCTTCTGGTGGACAGAACATGAATTCCCACCAGGGTTCCTACCAAACCAGCGTAACTTCCCAGCAAAGTTCATACCAAAGCATGAATGCTCACCAGCAAGATGCCTATCAAAGCATGAGTGCCCAGCAGGACCCCTACCAAAGCATGAAATACTCAGCAGATCACCTAACAAAACGTCCATGCTCAGCAGAACACCTACCGTGACATGAATGCTCGGCAGAGCCCCTATTAAAATATGAGGGCACAGCAAAGCCCCTACTCCATGACTGCCCAGCAAGGTGTCCACAAATACTAATGCTCCACAAAGTTCTTCCAACAACAGTGCTCAGCAAGTCGCTTACCATTACCGAGCACCGACTTTGATTTGCTCATTTTGTATCAGGATTTGTCATATAGTGTCTTAACAATAATCATTTTTGGTGAAAAAAGGGGAAGGTTTCTTAACTACAAACGGCAGATAGACCTATCAGCAGGACAGGATGCACAGCGATTGTTTTAGCTGTGACATTATCTTGGGGATACGTGAGTGGAGGTGCAATTTCGGCTGGCTAGTGCAAATTGTTAACTTCTGATTAGAGAAGACAGGATTTTTATTCTTTAAAATCGACAATCAAATATTTTCTACAATCGAAATCATTAAAATCTTATCAGGAAGAGAAATCTGTTGGAAATCCATGTAATTCCTGCTGCGGTTCCATCCTTCAATGACATGCATCAGAACCAATTTAGATTCAGATGGTTTGGTGACCAGGAGTGATGTGATTATTGGTTGTCTCTTCAGTACTTCGAGCTCTGTTGTGGATGTATACTAAAAAGCTAGCTTTCTTCTAAATGATTCAAGTAGATCTTGAATGGATTGATATGATCTCTTCAGAAAAGGCATCAACAAGCTTTACAGCTCAATATTTATCCTTAATCCATTGCAGACGACCCGTGCGTGTGCTAGGTCCCGAGTTTTGACACAAACGCCAACAAGTCTCGAGTACCCTTGCACCTTCTAGGCTCCATTACAGACAACTGGTAGCACATTGCAATGGCACATCCATGGTTGACTTGGTATGAAGTGGGGCTGAATTTGTACTGAAAAGTACAAGTTTGATCACGTATGGGCCTGGGTCATTTTGCACATGCAATACAAGAAATGGATAAGAGTCTGGTATCCACTACTCATCAGCAACCAGAAGAAATTCAAGATAGATGGTATCCTCAATAAACAAGTGCACCCTCAACTTGGCCACTTAATCAGAGGTATTGTGGCGATCCATGTTGAAGATTTGATCTTGTTTGCATTATAATTATAATTCTATCTAGTGCTATGAAAATTACTTGTTGATTGCCCACAAAAGGAGTTGTTGTACAGTGGTAGAATCTTGTCATTTCAAAGCAGGAACACAAGAACTTGCACCACAACAGGAGGCATCACAAGCCATGTTTGATAGACTGCCATAAATTGAGTGCACCCATGAAGTCATGCAATCAGACTTGTCCACATGAAATCTGTCCTTAGTTATTGTAGTGTCGAGTTTTGTGACACCCTTGACTCAATACCATAGGACCGACAAAAGTGTCCATGACTGTTGAGGCGAGAATTCTGTCAGCATTTCACTTTGGATTCACTAAGGAAGACTTTCCGAGGGCATCATTGTTTTTGTGTATTTTGAATCGTGTGAGAGTCATGTAGATGTCTACAAGTCACAGAAACCTTAATCCTCACCTCAGATTTCCTGTAGGCTGCTCTTTCAGAAACACAGTATTGCATCATGTTGAATTGCTTCCATGTGTGGTTGAACACGAGAGCATGATCATGTTTTAGCTTGCCAATAACTCCATGTTTCTTCCCTTGATAAATAGTGTGTGATGCATGAAAGCTTTGTAACAAGGAATTTGCAATGAATAATGTGCTATGAAGGGTTCGATAAACACAGATGAATTAAGGTAACTATTAGCCCAGATTGTAAAGTAGCATGTTTCTGACATGAAATTTAGTCATATTTCTTACATTGTTTTCAAATTAGCTTTCAACATTAAGATCAAGTCTGT
>Ga0325410_1006909_pt1 | contig 12441 bp, 4 predicted proteins | sample PopdelMetagenome_16_FD_206182 | JGI IMG/M metagenome (GOLD analysis project Ga0325410, IMG submission 206182) | Populus deltoides microbial communities from Bellville, Georgia, United States - Xylem-PdIQD-R3 | ecosystem: Host-associated > Plants > Phyllosphere > Stem > Wood/Secondary xylem... | reverse complement strand
AAGGATAACGATGAAGAGGAAAAAATCCCAGATGTCATCGAAATCAGCCGCTGCCGGTGGCTCCTCGCTGTATCATGCTATAGATAATTATAATATCATCACATTGTAGCGGGTTTGGCAAGCTACTAGATAAGAGTGAGCATTTTCGCTTCGATTTTAAACTAAAAAATATAACCGAACTAAATTTATTTGTTTTTTAAAAATTAAACCGGAAGCACACCGAAATCATATGCTAAACGCGCCAATTACTACTGGACTCGCTGGCCTCCTCGACATTTGGCAAAAAAATGATATGATAAATGCACTTACAAAGATAATCGCCATTAAGGTTATGGAAGAAGGCAGCTGAATCAACAATAGAATATAACTCCAAATCTATGAATAGCTAACAAAGAGAAGCGCTCGATCACTGCTTCGAGAAGGAGTACTGTGACCGATTTTTCAAAGAAAATGAAAGAGAAAGATTAGGAGAGTAAGAAAGATGAAGAGGAGAGTCATTGATGGTTGGGGCGCGGCAGCTAGGTCTGATGTTGTTTGTTTTTTTATTTTAAAAATATTTTTTTAAAAATTATTTTTTTGTTTTAAATTAATTTTTTTGATATTTTAAAATTTTTTTATTTGTTGATGTCATAAATATTTTTTTAAAAATAAAAAAATATTATTTTGATGTATTTTCGAGCAAAAAACACTTTAAAAAGCAATTATTATTACACTTCCAAACACCCTCTGGGATGGGAAGAAAAAAAAGTTTAATATTTATAACCTTGTCTTTTTTAACTTGGTTTAGTTCGCTTGAACCTGTCTGATTTTGTTCGGTTCATTCAGTTTTGGCCTTCTGAAATCGAACCCGAGCCAAACCAATTTTTTTTTTAAAAAAATTCTCTAGTAGGTTTAATTTATTATTTTTATTTTTTTAGTTTGATCAGTTTTTCATCTTTTTTTCTCACCTTTACTAATAGCAGCCACTATTGCGGTAATTTGCACTTAGATGACCTTAATAATTGAGCGTATGATTGGAAATATGTCGTTTTATAGATGCTATGATGCTCATATATTTCATTTGTTAGTCATACTGGTTAGCAATTTGAATCACTATTCTAATGGGATTTGATTTTTGTGGATCATGTAGTTATAATTAAATTCTATGTGGAAGCATGATGAGACCTGCAACGTAAGATAAAGAGGAAGATAAACCTAAATGATTGCTAGAAACAGTATGTTTGAGAACTCAAAAAGCTGGATGGCCTAGGCGATGATGCCAGTTGAAGGACGCGGGCTTTATTATGGAGAAGGCAATTAAAGGAGAGGAAGAGGGCCACTCATAGACACCATCTTTAGTGTGTCCCTATAGCAGTTTTGTCCGGTATGAAGTTCCTTAACAAGAAAAGTAGATGGTAAGAATTCTATGAAAACATTGTTAGAAGTGCAGAATTGTGAAATAGAGATTAGGTTCTTTTTTATAGAGGGAACACATAGAACATTGTTTAATTGAAATATATGGAGAGGAGTTGTGAGAGAGGTGGAACCAGTGTGAGTGATGGGAAGAGTGGATCCATCTCCAATCATGATGTCATTAGTACCACTATATGGAGCATGCACGGAGAGATTGCTTAGACTGAGGTGACATGGTGTGATGCACCACTGTCTAAAAGCCAGGATGGCGTGGTGGAGGGATGGGTGGCAAGGTGAGCTTGTGGTTGCCATGGTGTTCCTTGTTGGGGAGAGCTGGATGTGGGTAAAGGATGAACTGGTATAAGGTGAAATGAAGGGCACCGATTGACAGTGTGACCCTGAATCCTGCAAATTTGGCAGTGACCAAGGTATGGTTTAGGAGGCGAACGAGGGGTCGGTGATGAAATGGGTCTTGTAATGGGTACAGTGGTGAGCGGTTGGAAAAGTTATAGGATGGGAGCTAGTAGTTTGTGGTATTGCTACGAGGTGGAGAAGGACGCCAATTTTTTATGTTGGTTTGATATGTGGGATTGGTAGTAGCTGGAAAATGGTGTGGCTAAGATGGGAGATTTTGAAGGGAGGCCTCAAAATTGAGAAGTTTTTCGTGAAATTCTTTAAATGTGATGGAGGTATCTTTGGCCTGGACAACACGAACTAATTCTTTGTAATCATCACCGAGACCATCAAGTATTTTGTCTGTGATTTCTTCTTCATCAAGGGAGGCGCCAAGAAGAACAAGATCATCTGCTTTTGTTTTGATAGTTTGCATAAACTCAGTGATGCCAAGGAAGCCTTTGGTGGTGTTTTTGAGTTGGTTTTTGATTTGTTTGATGCAGCCACGAGAGGGTTTAGCATAGGTGTTTGCTAGAATTGTCCAGGCTTGTTTAGAGGTGGTGGCTTGAGCTATGAAAGGTATAATAGTGAGTGAAATGGAGCTAATAACAGCGTTGAGAATTAGTTGATCCTGACGGATCTATAGAGTGTAATTGGAATTGAAAATGGTAGTATTGGCTTAAGTCAAGGTAGCTGGCGGGCATGGTTTGGAACCATCAATATAGCCAAGAAGATCATAGCCAATGAATAAGGTTTCGAACTAAAGTTTTCAAGAGAGGTAATTGGTAGAAGTGAGTTTGAGAGGGGCTTGAGCAACAACATTGATGCTGATAAGAGTTTGGTGGGATTCATTGGTGTTGAGAATGGTTGCAGGATTAGACTCTATAGCCATGAGTGTTAATAAACAGGGGAAGAAAAAAAAATGGATCGGTTTAAGGCTCTGATATCATAACAAAATGATGAAATCAATTATATCTTTCATTTATATTTTTCAGTAATTAAATACATATACAAAATAACAAACATTTGTTTTGAAATCCTAAACTAATAGTTTAAAACTGCTTCCTAACTTTAAGGATTGTTGTAATCTGTACAACTTATTTGAATAATTAAAAATAGAAAAACTACGGAGCTGTTGCAATCTGTTGAGTTGTGATAATCTATGGAAGCAATTGACAAAGTTGGATACACCAATTATTTGGATGTAGCACATGAGTATATGTTATTGGAAGTGTATTTTTCAAAAGATTAATTTTTCTTTTTAATAATCTTGATATACTCATATTAAAACTATAAAAAAAAAATATCCAAAGCACTGCACAGATAAACGCATTTAAAAAATTATGTGAATTACAATATCAAATGATGCTTAAAAATCTAGCAAGTTATAGCAATAAAAAGAGATGCGAGGAAAAGAAAGCTAGTGCAATGATATAACTTAAACAATAAACATCAGAAATAAAAAAAGAAAAGAAGTTCTGTCAATAGCAGCAGTTAGGACTTGGGATCGAAGTGGCCTTGAACTCTTGGTGGTAGGCTTGCCGTGAATGGGCCGCGGGAGATCAGCAATTTCTAACTAACCTACGGGCCGGCTAGATTTTAATATCTACCTTGGGTGGCAGCATGCACCATGTCAATAGTTCTATCCAATTTTTATGGGCCAACACCACGACGATTAAACTTGAATGACGGTAAATAGTAGCATCTTGGATTACAGAAAGATGTTCTCCTTTAGTTTAAGTTGAAAAGAAAAGCTGTCAAATCCTTTTTTTTGCCCTAATTAAGTGGTGTGCAATGCTTGCTTGCAAATGATTGGCATGGTGTCTATTTATAAAGTTCTTAAGAACGTAGCTATAAAACTCTACTCTACGAAATAATCCAGCAGTTCTTGACAAGAAGCCTTGCATTTTCTATATATATATATATATATATATATATATATATATATATAAAAGAATATTGCATTGGGTGTTGCTGGTTTTTGGGTACCCTCCTGACTGTTATAACTTTTTAGTCATTGGGCTAAACCAGATTTCTGGGGAGGGCTTCGTTATATATGTTCCTTCCGGTTGGGCTTTTGATGAAATTTGTTCTATCCTTCTGATCTTCAATAAAACTATATGCTCCAGGAAAGCATATATTGGACCGATTTTTAGAACATAAAAAAAAAGCCAACCAACTGAAATAATAATGCTCAAGAATATGATCAACATATTCCAAAGTCAGAAGACGTTGGTCGGTGGAAAATCAATTTGCATGGGTTCGTGCTGTGATATACCAGCAACTTGGTTGATTATAGGCACTGGGTGGAGGGCTAAATACCTTTTCAAGAAGAAATGCTCTCTTCATTACTTCTTTTTCGATGCTGTTCGAAATCATAAAACAAGGTAGTAATTTTCTCCCACAGCTTGCCTCAGGTTCTATTTTGGTTGCTAAAACATCAAAATTTTTGTGAACTTTGTCCAAATATATTGTATACACACGTAAAGTTAATTATGATGAAGAAAGAAAGAAACAAGCCTTGATATATGATTGCAAAGTAAAATTGACTACATGGAAAGGAGACCTCCATTGTTTTGATCGAAGAGTAATTAATAATGAACTACCGTGCAGGCGAAGCAGAAACTCGGAGCAAGCGGAACATAAGTTTTTGAGTTGCAATAAGAAATATAGGCCGAACCAATAAAGCCCTAGCTCCATTGCTAGCAAAACTCTCCATTTGAAGAGTGGTTGTGGGTTTCGGTTCTCTAAAGGAGAGTCAACCCTAATTTCTTACACTAAAAAGAAAACAAGAAATGTAGGATCTAAAACAAGTTTTTGCTACTTAGATAATTCGAATTTAATTGAAAACGTTTACTACTGCTAATGAACTTGTAACTCAACTTGCCCTCATGTCTCCTCTTCTAGGAGGTCTGAATTTCAAATCTTTTCTTTTCTTTTTAACAACAACAACAACAAAAAAAATCACTTCTACGTATATATGACCTATATATAAAACTTACTCATCCATTAGTTTTGATAGATGAACTTATCCAATGACTTAGGGTGGTCGTTTTCTAAATTCTAACCGTAAGGAGAGGAAACAAAGCAGCAAGAGTAAGCACAAGATTTAGGAAGAACCTGATGATATCTGGCTATATCTCTAGTTTCTTGCGTAAAAATTCTCTCTATTTTAAATTTATGGGGGGGTTCCTTCCGTTTCTTCCATGTTGAGTGCTCTCGAGGACATGCTCAACCTTTAATTTTCCCTTTAGTTTTGAATATGGTGTCAGCATCATTTGCCATTTCCTTTTGTTTCTTTTTTTGTCCTCTATCTGGCCTACAGATGAGAGTATAAAATTCTAAATAAATATATGTGTGCTCAAGAACTATTATTACCTTTGATGGAATGGCCCATAAACTACTCTTAAAAAGTAAAAACCGCCTGGCAAACAATTATTTCTGCAAATGGGCCTTTCAGGAGGACGAGCGATCAGGAAAATGATTCCATATATATATATATATATATATATATATGATACTGTCAGGAGTCAACAATGGGTTTGGCAAAATAAATAAATAAAAAAAGATGGCAAACGGTGGATAAGGGTCCATAATTAATAAACAAAAAACTGTACATATATAGCTTTATTTGCTAAAATCACTTGCTGCATCCCAAATAAGTGAAATAACTGAAGTTAGATTTCATATATCACTCGAGAAATGGAGAGTTTGGTGGAGATGGGTCCTTTCTTGTTCTTTTTTCTCGACATGCTTTCCACTGGAAAAGAGAGCATATAAGGAAGCATAACTTGGTGGCATTGCCTAATGGTTGGTGCTCATTTACTTCATAGTTCTTGACCCCAGAACTTAATTTCCGTAGGAGAAACGCAAGAAATCATCTACAAACACAGAGCACTTGTTTTGTGGGTCCAAGAAAATAACAAAGCAACCAGAGTTTCTGGCATGGATCAGGGATATATATGGTTTAATTATTCGCAACAAAACTTGATGTAGGGTTTTTCTTTTTGGAAATAAGGTTGGGCCTTGCTTATAAATGTTTAGTTTAGAGGCACCCACCGTTATATCAACGGTTTTTGAGTGTTCAAACAAGAGAATCCTCGAATCAAGTAACGATAAAGAAAACACTCCAAAAAGGGTGTAAATGTTAGACTTTAATCTTTCTAATTAATGTGATGGCTTGCAAGTGACAGTTTATTAATTATTTCATTTTTTGTTAGAATGTTATTAAATACTATAATTCACAATATCATAGTTTCTAAAAATCTTCATAAATAATAATTGTCATGTCAGGTTAGTAAGCATGTCAATTTCAGTTAGAATTACTTATATAACTATTTCCATGTATTTTGAAAAATAAAACAAAACAAATTAAATTTTATTTTACTCAAAATCTCAAATTATTTAAAATTTATTGTATTTATATTTTAGCCGAGATGTTCTGGGTTTACTTTATCAACTAGACAATGATAAAGTGACATTAATCTAATAGTAATTTGAGGAAGTTTCAAAGTGATCAAAGAGTGTTTTTATTTCTTAGATTATATTAGACTAGATTTTATTTATTTATTTTTATTTTTCATAAAATAATTTATTGCTATCTATGTCATGCCATTTTGAAAGAATTATTTCAAGTTGTTTGTCTCAATTTATGCCTTTTAGATCGAAAAGCATGTAAAATAATACTTTTTAACATAATTCTCAACCTAAAAAGCATAAATAAATAAATAAAATAATTAGACAATCAGATTTTGAGTAGGAGAGTGTTAATTTGAAGTGTTTCTCGAGGATGTTGCTCAATTGAAAAAAGTAATTCAAGTATTCCAAATATATCATATATAATATTTTTTTTTAAAAAAATTAACATAGCAAATTAAAAATTTTGGCAGAATAACACAATTTAAAAATTATTTTTATAAAATAGCATATTTTCACCTTATCACACTTCTAAAACACGATTACTTAACATGTCGAACTTCTCAACTGCGATATCAATTAAAATAATAAGTGTCATCCCCAAATTAAAAAACACAATGACACACAAAATTCATTTCTCTTTCCAAACCAATGCCCCAACCCTTATCGCTCTAAAAAATCCACCATAAACTTATTTTTTACCATTAAAACACTAGAAAATCAAACCCATCCTAATATTCAAGTATCTTTGAATGTTTTTGTATTCAAAATCCACTGTTGCCTTTGCTGCTGTCACTTTCATCGCTGCCCCAACCCCTTTTCTAGTCCTACAAAGAAGGTAAATATATTACATTACTATGGATTTGTGTTTGGTTTAGTTAAAATAAAATAATTATTTAGGTTGAATTTATAATTTATGGTGAATTTAGGGTTTGTTGAATAAATAATAAATTAGTTATGAACATCATCAATTAGGGTTGATTTGATATAGTTGAACATGAAAATAAGTTAAATTAATTATGTGTTGCATTTAATTTTAGATAAGTTGTCGATTTAAGAATTTTGTGTGAATTATTGGAATCAACTAATAATATAATTATCCACGCTTGATGATTTCATGCAATAGAGGTTGAATGTGGTAAAATTAGGGTAAATTACACGTTACACTGAATTTTTAATATGTTGATGAGTTTGATATTTTTTTAAAATTATTTTAATTTACTATGAATTTAGGTTTAATCTAATGCAATTGAGTATGGAAATATCAATTAGATTTGGTATATATTATGAATTATGTTTAATTTTGGTCAAGTTTGCTTTTATATAAAATTTTGATAATTATTATGATTTGAATGTGTTAATTATTTGTTAAATTCAAATTATCATTCCAAAATGTTCGAGAACCAAAATTATCATTCCAATAAAAATATAAAACATTAACCAAAATAAATTTGATAACTTTGCTGGTGAGTAGAAATTTAATAAAAATAATAGTATTTCTAACTTAATTAATAATCAATATGGTTAAGATTGTAATTTGATACTCCTTTTCTCTCATCAAAATTTAAAAAAAATTTAAAAAAAATTAAAATATGTTATTTCATATTGAAAAAATCCCTACACAAATTGATTAATTACTCGATTGCAAAAATCAATTATAATAATTTAAAAGATGATTTTTAAAATAAAACGTCAATTCAAATATATATAGAAAAACAAAGCTTAAATAGAAGAAGCTTCCTTCAAGAATGTAAGAACTAACACTATAATACTCTCATCATTAAATTAAAACAAAAAAGTAATTAATTATGATATCGTGCAAGCTTGTACAGAATATTATAAGGGAGAGGAGGCTTGACCCGACAAAAACACAAAACTAAGTAAAATCAAACGCCACACACGTGTCACCTAAGTATTTAAGCTTGGGTGACATATGCCTAACCTAGTCGACCCTAGTTCCTATTTTGGATCTAGACGACCTACCCACGACAAAAAATCCAAGTGGGCCCAGATGGCAAGAATCACGATGCTCTCTCTGTCTATCCTAAGAACCTCACAACTGGAAAGGACCCACGTAACGGCTTTGGTCACGTGTCACTCCCAGTATGTCACGTGTGCTGCTCGTGCTCCTTCTTCACTCACGAGTTTTGTGCATCATGTGATATATTTAGTTGTTGTTTTGAGATGAGATAATCAATATAGTGAAAATAAATAAGTTATTTTATTGAAAATATGTTTATAAATTCTTTTAAAGATAATTTTTTTAAATATTTTTTCTCAACTAAATACATTTTGTTATTTCTGTATTTTTATTATGATATATTAACCAAACATGATCTAACCTTGAAATGTACCTTACTTTGTACTTTTTTTTCTTAACCTTATTTTAGTTCTAAAATAATTATATATAAAGTATATGTTTGGTAATATTGCGGATAATATTTTTGCTAAAAGTATTTTTTATTTTAAATATATTGATTTTTTAAGGTTTTTATATTAATATATTAAAATAATTAAAAAACATTTAAAAAATATTAATTTAATTTTTTTTAAGTGAAAAATATTTTAAGGGATAAATATTTTTAAATGTTTGTTCACATGGTGAGCACATTTGCTTTTAGACGTTGTTTTGAATTGGAAACTCTAACGAACGAAATTGTTAAAAAAATAATAATTCTTAAGAGTATGGTAATTTGAAGTGAGAAATAATATTTACACTCTCTTGAATTATAATAATGTCTTTAAAAATTTAAATGGTATATGCAATTGAATAATAATATTAAAATAATATCGAATGATATTATTATTGTTCTGTTTAAGAAAAAATGATTTATTTAATAATTAATTAAAAATAATTTTAATTTTGATATATAAATCAAATTGACAAATAGAACTTACCATTTTTGTTATATTTTTCGATTTATTTCTACCCAAAATCTTCAAGTCAATAGAAAATATCCGGTGCTTCCAATGATTTTATCTTTCCATGCTTCAACTATATATTATAGTGGCCATTCAAAAAAACCTGAACTATTACAAAATAAAATAAAATGAAAAATAAGTTTTTGTGGTGGTATTACAAACTGCATGCATTACCATTTAATTAATGTATACAGTGATTCTTAAGCTTATATGAAACATTTTTTAATATTTTTGGGAATACAGCTAAAATAATGTTTTTTTTTAAAATTAATTTTTTAATATTTTTATATTGTTTTGTATGTCACTAAAATTTTTTTTAAAATAAAAAAAAATATTTTTTTAATATATTTTTAAATAAAAAATATTTTAGACCATATCTATTATCCGACTTCTAGACACTTGATAAATATATCAATCAATCTAGCAGTTATCTTCAGAGATATGGGTTAATGCACGTGAATCTAACAGCATCCTTAAGACTACACTGCAGTTCATTGTGTTCTGTCCAAAAATTGCTACAGAGAAAACATAATAAAAAACGAAAAAGGAAATTCCAGTTGCAATGGAGGAAAGTCATGAGCTAGTACAGCTCTTTGTCCAAATGTCAAGTCATTACATTACATTACATGTACAAACAAACTCACACGAACCCCACTTTAAGACAATCTCTTGTCCATCTCCCTCCACCCCCCCACCCCTCTCTCTGTCTCCTGACTATATAAGCAAAACAGAGAATTAACCCCCTACCCTATTCGGCCTCAACACCAGCCAACCATGGTGAACCTGAAAGCGGGGACAAGGCCGCCATGGGTTGGACTTGGAGCAGCAGTTTGGGTGCAAATAGCATCAGGGAATGCTTACAACTTCCCTCTTTATTCCCATTCTTTAAAATCTGTTCTGGGATTTAACCAGCACCAGCTTACCATGCTTGGTGTTGCTAATGATTTTGGTGAGAATGTTGGACTCATTCCTGGTATTGCTTGCAACAAGTTCCCTCCTTGGGTGATTCTCTTGATTGGTGCTCTTTCTTGCTTCTTTGGTTATGGTGTTCTTTGGCTTGCTCTTAGCAGTAAAGTACAATCCTTGCCTTATTGGCTGGTGAGTTCTCTGAGCTATTGCTTATTTGTAATGTTTAGAAAGACCTTTTGTGAAAATAATTGACGCCCATTTTCTGTTTTCATTGAATTAAGATTTTAGAAGTTGAAGGTAGAGGGGTCATTGTTTACATGGTTTAGGGGCTATCAAATTGATGTGATTAATGTTAATTACACCGATCTTGGATTCGTATTGCAATGTTTTTTAATTACTTTTTTATGATCAATGAGTGGAAAGCTTTTACATTCTAAAGTTGTTTTGGAGAGAATTTTTGATGTACTTAGTGGATATAATTTGGTAAATTTCCAATAGATTTGGCTTTTCCGGTTGCTTGGAAGTGGGAGGAAATGTTCATGAAGCTTGCGGGGGAAAAGCTTAAACGAGACTTAATTACAAGTAAATGGACGATTAAAGAGAACTCCACGCAATCTAATACTATTATGCCGAATCAGGATGAATAGCCTGGTAAGCTTAGAGGGACAGTAAAGAAACTAAATGGAAAGAAATAACCAGGCACCATGAAAAGTATAACACCATTAAAATAATCATACAGTATGGGAGAAGGATAAAGTTTCAATTCTGCAATCATGTCTGGAAATACTAAAATCAGCTTCCATATTATTTCTCATGATAGGTATGATAAACTACAGTGTTAAAGGATGGCGAATCACTGTTATGCTGTAGAAACTCACTAGTTTTTTTCGTTGTTGTATGCATAGGAGTGAGATTTTCTGCAAATTTGGATATAGTTGCTGCTTCATGTGGTTTCCTTTGTGATTTGTGGAAAATATCCTGTGTTCAGACACTTTAATGCATGTTTAATTTCTCAAATTCTTCATCATTTTTATTTGGTTGAGTGGCATATATGTTCATTCTTAAAATTTTCCAACTAAAGGACTAAAGTCACATTTTTTGTTTTCACTTCACGATATTGCAGCTATGCGTTGCGCTCTGTGTTGCCACCAATAGTAGTGCTTGGTTGAGCACAGCTGTTCTTGTAACTAACATGAGAAACTTTCCTCTTAGTAGAGGCACTGTTGCTGGTGTTCTTAAAGGTTACGGTGGAATCAGTGCTGCAGTATTTACTGAAATTTATAGTACTCTGCTCCGCAATTCCTCATCTAAGCTTCTGGTGTTTCTTGCACTTGGAATTCCTGTTCTGTGTTTCATAGTCATGTATTTTGTAAGAGCTTGTACCCCTGCATCAGGTGAAGACTCTTCAGAACACGCCCATTTTCTTTTCACTCAAGGAGCTCTTATTGTACTCGGCTTATATGTCCTAACAACCACCATATTGAATCACATATTTCATTTCAGTGCTGCGGTATCTAATACCTTTCTTGTTATAATGGTTGTCCTTCTCATGGCTCCATTTGCAATACCCATAAAAATGACATTTCAGCGCATGAGAGTCAGTAAACCAGAGATGCATCACCAGCTAGTTGAGACTCCAGACAGTGTGATACAAGAAGACAACGCAGAAAAAACCGAACCACTGCTGAAATCATCTTCATCAACAACAATACTTGGAAGTTTTCGGGAAAATGTTGAGGCATCTGAGGTGGCTATGCTTCTAGCTGAGGGTGAAGGGGCTGTGAAGAAGAAGAGGAGACCCAAAAGAGGGGAGGATTTCAGATTTACTGAAGCCCTAATAAAGGCTGATTTCTGGCTTCTTTTCTTTGTGTACTTTGTGGGTGTTGGATCTGGGGTAACAGTGCTCAATAATCTAGCCCAGATAGGAATTTCACAAGGCGTGCATGATACTACCATCTTGTTGTCGCTCTTCAGCTTTTGCAATTTTGTGGGGCGTCTTGGTGGGGGTATTGTGTCTGAACATTTTGTCAGGTTACTACACTCTTTCCTTCTTGGCTAATCATTAAGTTCATTACATTGAAGTTTTCTGCATTTTGATGCCTAATTGATTTACACGCTCTACATTTAAAAGGTTAAAAAAACCAAATCATCTAAACGAAGTCTTGGCCTAGAGCCAGTGACTTTATAAACAAAATAAAAAACACAGAAAGGCCAGTGTCGATGATAGTATTACTAAGAAGACTTCATATCAGAAGCTTGACCATATGTCATGATATACTCAATCAACTTTCAAAGGATGCCAAGATGATTTTCATTCTCAAATTGTGTCATGATGGGGCTTAGTTCCAGGAATAATACTGTCACTCCATCTATTGGACATTGCGAGCATCCTCTGAGAATTAAGTTGCA
>Ga0325410_1006905_pt1 | contig 12446 bp, 7 predicted proteins | sample PopdelMetagenome_16_FD_206182 | JGI IMG/M metagenome (GOLD analysis project Ga0325410, IMG submission 206182) | Populus deltoides microbial communities from Bellville, Georgia, United States - Xylem-PdIQD-R3 | ecosystem: Host-associated > Plants > Phyllosphere > Stem > Wood/Secondary xylem... | reverse complement strand
TTATATCCAAGCAAACAAAGATATCATGAAGTGGAAGTAACATTCTTATATCTAAATAATTTAATTAAAGACAACTAAAAATTAAAAAAAATACATTTAACAAAAAGAAACAAATAAAAATACCTAAGATAACCCGAGTTATTTTTAAAATTAATAAAAAATTATATAGAAAGTAAATAAAAAAATAGAGTCTGATCTCCAATTAGATCCCGAATGATTGAGTTGGAAAAAAAACATTAACTTAAAAAAAACAAATGAACTAGGTGAATCTTCTAAATCCAAGGTAATTTCTAAATTTCATAATCCATTAAATCATAAACTTGAACTCAGTCAATAAACATAATTTCATCTTAAATGATGAAATAAAAAAATAATTTAAAAAATTTACCAAAGCAAAAAAAATAACAATAAAAAATAAAAGAGGATGGAATCATAAAAAATAGTTAATTTTAAAAATGATATCAAATAAAATAAACAGGGATAACAAATAGGGATCAATTTTGATATATTAAAAAATTAAAGGATAATAAAATTAAAAATAAAATTTAATTTTATAAAACAACTCAAATAAAAAAAAAATCAATCAAATCCGAAGAGGCAAACCTCACCATGAGTGAGAGCAAAACATCATGGATGGCTGTTTTTGGTTGCTGCACATGTTGTTTAAGCTCATGGAGGCAACTTGCTTGTCGATGACATAATTGTTTTTTGTATTTATTAAAATAATAAATTGCCTCTAAAACTAAATAATAATAGTAAAAAAAATGAAAGTGCAAATAAGCTTTTAGAGGCAATGCAACGAAATTTTGGTTTTAAGAATAATAAAATTATTTTATTGTGCTATAAAAAGTGGAGTATTAAAAAAACTCCTAGAACAAAGTTAGGTATTTTTTTCTTTCAAAAGCAATTAAATAATTTTACCCGTGTGGAAAATTTAAGAAGACTAACAAGTCTAAAATGAAAAATAAATTATGTTAAAAGTAAGGGTGTTCACGGTATGGTCTAGTTCGATTCTAACATAAAAATCCAATTGAATTAGGAGATCTTATTTCCTGACGGTATGACCCAAACCTAAAAAACATGTCATGGCTTTCAAGAAGACTACAAGAAGATAATTTTAAAAAAAAATATTAAGATGTTGTTAAATTGTATTGACCTTGTTCACCCTACGACTTGGATCATGGACTTTGATGGTTTTAGTTTGATGGGTAAACCGTTAAACCAGTGAATCGAGTAACTTGAGTCAACACTTCTAACCCACAAACAGAGTAATAGACACCATTGAAATTAATAATTTTTTGTTCTTCTTCTAAACTATCATCTATCTAATTATATAATAACAAAAAACAGATGTTTGCAAAATCGAGTGTCAAACCAATACTGAAATATTTTTTAATATTATGATAACCTTATATATAGCAAAACTAAACCGATTATAAAACTTAATTATCGATCAACCTTACATAATAGAGAGAAAAATAAACGATCACAAATCGAGTTTAATTAAAAAAAAAGATATCCTGCCAAACCTGCAAACCGGGACAACTAAGGTTATCTCATCAAACTCGCAAATTGGGTTATTGCTCTACAAAGTTTAATAACGTATTTTTTAAAAAAATATATTTTTTATTTAACTAAACTTTTTTTTTAAAAAAAAACATCATATTGTGATACTAAGATATTTCTCTAATGCTAACCTAAGACTAAAATATTTTTTTAATACCGCAGTAGCTATATAAAAAATAAATTATCAACTCTAAATTTTCATAAATATATCATATAAAGACTAGATTAAATAAAAAATTAATAATCAAAGAGGAGGTAAAAAAAAAAGCGTTGTGTATCTACAATACTCTTACCTGTGATGTATGGTTAAGCTTTACATATCATCACAACTACAATGAAAAAAAAAACAATTAGAAGGGCTCGGCATTTCACTATGTATACATTCGTATTTTATTATGAATTTGCATAGTAAAATTATTATTTTGTCAACGAAGGGAAAATCCGTTTTACTTTGTTTTAGAAGTAAAAAGATCTTTTCTATGGAATCAATTAGTTATCGCAAGAACATATAAAACTAATAAGTCTTCTCACTAACCATCTAGTAGGTGGTCTAGTGATAAGAGTTTGGGACTAAGAGATTTGTTCTCTATGTGGTCTTAGGCTCGAGCCCTATAGTTGTTAATATGATGACCAATAGAGGCTTACATGGTCGTTAACTTTAGGACCCGTGAGATTAGTCGAGATACGCGCAAGCTAACCCGGACACCCATGTTAATAAAATAAAAAATAATAATAAAATAAGTCTTCTCACTTCCCTGTTGCTAATTATAATTATTAAATTACCCTTAAAAAGAAAAGAAAAACATTTTGCTTTTCATATGGGATCAGGATAATTGAATATTTTAATATGTATAAAATACCATTTAAATAAAAAAAAATTCATATGCTTTGGGTGGCATGTGCAGTGCCATAAAAGCTCCGAATATTATTTTATGTGGCGGCATTCGATGCGCCTCGTCGCCCTCGTTACGGTGGTGAGGTGTGTGCCACTGGAAGATCGGTGATTGAGCTTCGATCTCGTGTTTTTTGTTTCCTCCTCTCCTCTCCCTTATCCTAGAGAAACATGCTGGCCACTACAAAAAAAAAAAAAAAACAAAGAAGTGTGATTTATTTTCTTACTAAATTAAACTAGGTTATTGTTTTTTTTATTGCAATGCATTTGATCTTTAAAATTTTTATTAAACTTTTTTTTAAAATTTTATCATTTGACATTTGATTATCAAATCTGATTCTCATTCTTTTGATTATTATTTTTATTATTTTTTTAATTAAAATTTTTTTTCAATTTTATCTATTATAATATAGCTTTATTTTATTTTCGTGTCAAATTTGATCATCATTATTTTTAAATATATATATTTTTTTATCTTTTTTTTTTGTTGAATTTGCTTTTTTCAAATTTATCCTTAATTATTTTAGTGGCCGAGAACTTGACATTATTATTTTTTCATGTTTGCTTTTTATGCTATAATTTATCTTCATGATCCGTGTCACAATTTTATCCATTATGATATAGTTTTATTTTATTTTTGTGTTAAATTCAATCCTCGTTGTTTTCAAATCTATATTTTCTCCTTTTGATCTTTTTTTGTAGAATTTTTTTTTCAAATATATTCTTAGTTATCTTGGTTAGTTGGGAATTTGACATTTTTTTTTAAAATTAACATTTTTAATTTAATCTCTTATCACTGGGTTCATTGGAAATTGATACTTGTTGTTTTTTTAACTTTTCATTCTATGAAATTATCTCAATATCATGATTTAGGTCATGAATTCAGCAAGTTCAATAGGGTTGACTTTAACCTTTTTTTTTTCATTCTTTTCAATATTTTTTTCAACATTTTCCTTTAATATATGCTGATAAGAGAATTGAGTTTCATGATTTTATTAAGTATGCTTTTCATAGAGTCATTCTGGTTCCATCACTAGGTTGTAGATTTAGTTTGATTTTTCGTCCAAGCTGAATGATAAAAAAAATATCATGTCTGCTTTCTTTGATTTTTTTTATTAACTCACTTATGTGATGACTTGAATATTTTTTTAAATTATTTTATTTTCAATTTCATCATCTTCATTTTATTCGTTGGGAATTAATATTTTTTTTCATTTTTCTTTCAGTGCAATTATCTTGTTTTCAATTAATTTTTATTTTATTAATAAATAAGATCACTGAGACATTTTAAAAATACTGTAAAGATATAGTTTTATAATCTTAACATTAAATCTTTATTGATTTTTTTCATTTTATTTGTTATTAATATTTTATTTTCTAATTATATTATTAAATTAGTAAGCTTATTAAACACATTATTATTTTCCTATAATATTTACATCATCTTGATATTATTTTTATATTGGAAAAAAATAAGTCAGCTCGTAGAGTACTACGGATCATATATCTAGTTCAACCCTAAAAGACTGATATATTTACAAATAACCTATTACTGTCAAATTTATCAAGCTAGTCACCCACAAGGTTCGATCACATAACTAACCATTGACAGTAGAGGGTCAAATATGATCAGATTATGCGTGGAAGTATTGATTTGACTAAACAGTAACAGTGAAGGGACTACCAAGTGATTTTTTGCCGCTGAAAGTCACAATCGGGCACCTCAGTTTTTACTGGAGCGCTGTCCAAAACCCCAAACAAAACCTGCACTTGCTCGTTACTTCTCTCACTCAAATCGAAATTCTTTCATTTTTAAGTTTTCGGGTCAAACTGGAAGGTGGGCCCGGGCCGAACTGATTCCCCAACCATAGTCCACGTCATCCAGCAGGAGGAGGAGGAGGAGGAGGTAGACGACGACCACAACAACCAACAAAAAAATACAAACCGCAACCTGCAGCACAAACCACCCCCTTCAACATCCACAAACCCTAATTTCTCTTTCTCATCGGATTCATATGCATATATTTATTGTTTGAAAAATGTCTACGGATGACGCGACTGAAAAAGCGAGGGAGAATGGGAACGGCGTCGAATTGCCGTCAACGCAAAGGCTGATACCGTTCGAGAACAAGGAGCACAACCCGGAGAGCTACGAGGACATGCAATTGGATTACAGTCCTCTCCTCTTTAGCTCTCTAGAGCGGTACTTGCCACCTAACATGCTCAATTTGCCGCGTGATCGTAAATTCCACTTCCTGAGTGACATTCTGACTCGCTACTCTCCTCAGGGTGAACACACTCGCGTATGCCTCCTCCTTCACTTTTTTTATTATTTATACAAATTGGATTTATCGACACAAGTATACTTAGATTTCATTCGTTATCTACAAGTGATTTAGGGAAACATAAACAAATGTTGCTATATTTGTGGCTCTTTTCGGTTTCTCAATGTCTCTCTCCAATAGTCTATGGAAATGCGTGTTCTTTATTTCCATGATGTTGAAAATTGAATTTCAGAAAATTATTTGTGTAATTTGGGAGATAATCCGTTTCTTCATGCGTAGAGTTGATTATTACAAGTATGAGTTGGAATTGGATTAAGACCCTGTTTGTTTGCTTTTCAAAAAAAATGATTTTTTCTCTTGAAATTAATTTTTTTAGTGTTTTTTTTTAATGATAGTTTTGATATGCTGATGTTAAAAATGAATTTTTAAAAAACAAAAAACATTGTATTGATGTATTTTCAAGTGAAAAACACTTTGAAAATCAATCACTACCACAATGCCAAACACTACCTTAAAGCTGCTAGATTTTTCTTGATGTCACCTTGTTTGTCTGTCTATTTTACAGTCATCATGATGTGGTTGAAGTTGAGCTTTGAGATTTTTATTTTTCTTTTGATGAGAAACCATCTTTTGGGGGCATACTAATACTTAAACGTTGTGTAAAATAAAGGTTGAGATGATAATCTTCTCTCATCAATCTTTAATTATTACTTAACATGATTGTATACATGTAGGTTCACAACATCCTGAACTGCTAACAGTACAGTGAGAATCAATGCATTGCCAGAAATTTTGATGCAGCTATCTAGTTATAGTTATTTGTCTTATCATGTCTGTTCCTTTTCTTTTCTAAATGGTCATACTGTTATCACTGATTTCTGATGCAAACTGGCAGGTTCAAAAGCATCGAAAGTACAGACAGCAGATTCTATCAAACTATGAGGTACATTTCATTTATGAAATTTTTATTGTGAAGTAAACTTTGAGACAATTGTTGCACATGGGATAGGATAGCTTTCCTTTTTCTTTGGTCTTATGCTTCAGGTGCTTTTAGGGGAGTTCCCTTAGCTGATAAGCAGAATTGGGCTGCTCTTTTATGATATTTCTTTTCATTTTGTATCTGGGAGGATGACTTGCACTGCTTTTGTAATTCTATTTAGTTATCAATACAATTTTCTCTCATCTGTTTTTTTTTCCTTTTTCTTTCAATTCAGAAGTCTTGTGCTCATATTTAATGTATCCTTATTTACCAGGTTTTATGTTTGTCTATGGTCTTTTCAACATCAGACTGATTTTATGATTTTTGTCATTCCTAGCATTACTTTTTTAGTATAAACCTGTGTTCATTAACAGGAATACTATCTGAGTGCAAAAGTTTCTCCCACTGCCTATAATGTCAATGTTTATGCAGACACTTACCCTTCTCTTTAAAAAATGGAAAATGCTTTCATAATAGCTGACATTACATCCATTCTCTCACAGCTGAATGACTGATGGTTATAAACTGAATGACAAGTGAAAATCATTTACCAAAATTAGATGAGATCTTAATCTCCATGGAACCGTTTCAATTTTCATGTTCTGACATTAGTTTTCAGTCCTTTTTTTACTTTCAGTTTATAACCATTTGAAATTCTTGTCACAGCCTAGACATAAGGAGCTGTATACTATGAATGCTGCAAATTTCTTTGTTCCTTCATTTCTCAAAGCAATCAGTGAGAACTCGGAAGAAAGTTTCAGAAGCATAATGTTGGAACCTACACCAGGAGTTTATACATTTGAAATGTTTCAGCCAAAGTTCTGTGAAATGTTGATGGCTGAGGTTTTATCTTATTCTTCTGTCATTTTTTTTGTGTGTAAATAGCATGTTTTTTTCTTGTATCTTAGTCTGTGCATTTCTTGCAACGTTTTGATTGCTTAGGTAGAAAGCATGGAAAGATGGGTGCATGATCAAAGGTTCCATATAATTTGTCCGAACACTATGAACAAATATGGTGTTGTTCTTGATGACTTTGGACTGGAAACCATGCTTAACAAGTTGATGGATGGCTATATATGTCCCATGTCAAGAGGTGATGTATCTCTATTCAATAAGGCTCTGTGCTTATAAATTAGAACTCACAACTAGCATTTATAAATATAGCAAAAGCTTATTTTGGTGCTCCTATTTCTATGTAGTTTTCTTTCCTGAGGTGGGTGGATTAACTCTGGATTCTCACCATGGTTTTGTTGTTGAATACGGAGTGAATAGGGATATCGAGCTTGGTAGGTGCTTACTTTAAAACTTCCTTTTGATAATGCCATCTGTCTCTATGAATAATAATAATTTGTCCGGCCTGTTACATCTATCTCTTATCATTCAGTAGTGAATGGAACTAAAAGAAGTTACATAGACCTGGAACTTTTCTCACCACTGTTTTGATTCTTCTGTTCCAAAAGCACTGCATGAATTTTTTTCCACATTCTTAGAACTTGTTAGTTGGACAGGACCTACATCTCACATCATTGCTGACACTTGGTTGTTTGAATCATTGTTGATGTCATTTATTTCCTGCAAATGGTTTCAGTTTCTCAGCTGCTAGTTAATGTTTGCCTTTGCCTCTCTATCACTATTTTTCTTTTGAGAAGCTTTCAATTGCTAGTATCAAAAGAGTAATTTGCCTCCTCCTCCTCCCCTTTTTTTTCCCTATGCTTTTATTTGATTACCTTAAATCCTTCTTTGTAGGTTTCCATGTTGATGATTCTGAAGTTACCTTGAATGTTTGCTTGGGTGAGCAATTTTATGGTGGAGATTTGTTCTTTCGTGGTGTTCGATGCGATAAACATGTGAATACAGAAACCCAATCAGAGGTATCTTAATTTTCAGGATCAGAGTGCTGCAGATTAACTCGAGGCAGTGCCTTTTCTTTTGTCTATATTATGCTGGCCTGACATGTAGTGATATTTCATTCAAGTTTTCAGTTTCCTTACAAAGTTTTCTTAAAATTATCACTTATTATTGCTCAATTGGAAATAATATGAACTTGGAAAATTGAAAGGGCATGCTTACCTGGTCAACAGTGCCCTTTTTCTTTAAAAGAAATAGGGTCAAACTTCAAATCCAATAAGCAACTATGATTTCAACAATTATTTATAATCTAGCTCTAAGTTACATGTGAACAGTATCTGTCAATTATTTAAGCTAATGGTTGTGTGCTCCTTGTTTTCTGGAATTGTTCAAGATGCTCAGTAGGATGAGACTTTATTTATTAATCTAGAGCCCAGAGAAGGGTAAAAATGAATTTTTAACTAATTAGAGCCTTCTTCTTTTCTAATGGGTATTTTTGTTTCCTTATGACAGGAAATTTTAGATTGTTGAAAAATTTTAGGTAACTAGAGCTTTATGTGATTTGCGGTTTTTTATTCACCTTATTCTGAATAGGAGGTTTTTGATTATGCCCACATTCCGGGACGAGCAGTTCTTCATCGTGGTCGCCATCGGCATGGTGCAAGAGCGACTATTTCTGGGCACCGGGTCAACTTAGTTATATGGTGCAGAAGGTATCTTTTTCCTCTCCTTTGTTCTGCACTTAGCATCCCCTCTTTTGCATAAAAGGGCTCCACTTTAGGTACAACTTCTTTGTCTCAGTGGTGACATAGTTTTGAACTAGTATGGAATCTCAGAGAATTTAATTCTCAGGCTTCCTTTTAACATCCATTCATGATTCCTTCCCAATACAGTTACTGCATTGACCGGGATTGAAATGCAAACCTTGAAATCAGAGGTATAATACTAGCTAATTTTCTAATTCTACCTTATGAAATAACTATAAAACAAACACTCTAAATGCTGCATGTTGGGGCTTAGAGGATGAGACAATGCGCTTCATGGTTTAGATGAGCAGAAATATAGAGGAAGTTAATTTTTGTTTACAGTTGTAATGCTTTCTTGCATGAGAGCTGCAAACTTTATCTTATTTTGCTCTTGGTGGTTTGGTGCTTTGGTAGCATGGAAGTTCAAGTTGTTTGCTGTTTTTAATACTTTTCAGTTCAGTTTTTCGAGAGCTGAAAAAACATCAAAACGATTTTTCCAGCTGGTGTGGAGATTGTCGACGTGAGAAAAAAGAAAGACAACATCTGTCAGTTGCTGCTACCAAAATGGTATATGTTGTGATGTAAAGATGAATAGGTTGAAGAAATTGCATCGGTTGCTATGCCCTGATCTTTTGATATCTGCTTTTGTAGGAATTGCTGAAGAGGGATGGTATATCTGCATCCTGAGTCATTAATTTCTCTCAAGTTTTGCTTGTGAAGCTGTAAGATAGCAGAATTCTCACCCTTGCCAAGTGGCAATTCTTTCTTTCTTCTTTCTTGCTGTTTCAGTCCTTGTGTTAAAATTGTCCTAGGCTTTTGTTGGTTATTAATGAAGGGTGCATCTTGTATTCTCTCTTTCCAAGTTGGATTGAAATCTGTCTAATGCAATGTTGTCTTATTTGCTTTCAAAATTGAAATATGCACTAATCTCTGGTGCAATGCAAACATACAAGAAGAAAAATGTTCTAGTTAAAATCCAATATTCTACCTAGCATTCTTTTTCATGCGAGAACTTTATAAGACAATTCAGTTAGGGGTTAAAGTAGAACTATAATCAATGACCATGACCTAGCATCCTTTGTCATTGTACAACTCCCTTGGAATTTATACTTTGGTATACCGTGCTAAGCCCCACCAAATTCTCTATCCTGTACCATGGTCCAAGATGTGCTTCAAACAGGTAGACGCTCTCACGGGACTTGCTTGCTACAGATGATCTTTCAACAGGCCTTTTTTCCTACCGTTATTGTGCTTCTTTGCTGCTGACTGCAAAAACACAGTTAGACCTGCTTGCACGTCTATTTAGAAGAAGGCATGGCAGTATTTAGTGTCTGATTTGCCCAGTGCATAAAATTTTTCTCAGACTTACTGTGTCTTATGTTTTGATTTAAAAGAGGAGGGCTCGTATTTTTACCTTTCCCCTTGCAGGTTGCTGGTTTCTTTTCATCCCAGTGTTTTTCCATGGCCATTAGGGAAGAATAATTCGAACTTTGATCTTGTAGTAGTGGTCCATGAAGGGAACGGCAGGTTTGGTGTCTTGGCCATGGAAAAATACTGATGAAGACACTTGGATGGCCACCAGTTGTAGGTGGCCCTTTTCTGTTACTAATAAGGTGTCCATTGGTGTACAGAGAAAAATATTCCAGGACTTCTTCCGCATAAACAGAGTTTAATTTTGGGTGAGCGAGCTTGCACCGATTCATCCATATCTTTTACGAGAAACCTTGTACTGTTCTGACTGACTGAACCCTTTTGAAATATGATGAATTTTCAGGCTTCTGTGTAAAAAGAAAATTAATCCGTGCATGTGATATGTGTACGTAGATGCCTTATCGTATTTTTACTATTTTCGCTGTATAGACTAGTGTAATTTTTTTTTATGAGTAAATTATGGTTTCAAGAAGCTATATACAGTCCTTTTCTTTTCTTTTTTTAAATTCGTTAATAACTTGCGTTAAGGTTACCGTTAATGAACTGTTGCTAACTCTATTTTACCTTAAAATACCTTCCTTTTATTCATTCAAAATTTTCAATTTCGTGTAAAACATTGAATCGCCAAAAAGTTTCCCTTTTTCTCCTTTCTCCTTCCCTTTCATTTCTCCCCCACCTATCTCCTTTCCTTTTCCCTTTTCTCCACCGATACAACAACCATTGCTTAGCTCTACATCCTCGTCTCTCACCTTTGTCTCCTCTTCCTTCTTTTTCTCTCCCCTACCCTCCCCTCCGCCCCCTTTTCCCTAAAAAATATTATAAGCAATTTATTTTTCTTCTAATTTTGTTAATTAACGCAATAGCATGATTAATAAATGCTCATAAACGAAAGATACTTTAGAAAAAAATGCAGCAAATTTAGTATTTATATCTAGTTTTTTTCGATTCTCTTGCTTGATTTATAGGTGTTTTTCTCTTGTGGCCCCCAAGTACACCTACCTCTCTCTCTCCCCGCAATTTCTATGCTGGTAGGCCTACCAATCTGTCTCCAATGCCGAATTGTTTAAGAATCTTCTGGACTCCCAAAACTTCTCGCAGTATATCCCAGATGATTTCATGTATACAAAGCTTCCAGCTCGTTGCTCTATCCTTTTAATTTAGGTTATAATCTAATCACTTCTGTGACGGAATCAAGGTTTAGTTCTTTCATGTCATTATCAGTGGCACTATCGTCCTTATGATCAACCAAATTCAATCTGGACTCTTCTATGAGCTAATGGACAAGTTCATGATCTATCATTGATTTCTTCAAACGCAATATGTTGGCAAATGCCATAAACAGTTAATTAATTTTGTTGGAGTGAGAGAATGGACCGCTTGTTTTGTCAACATTCTTTGTCTTTCCACATCGGGACCGAGCTATCCTTTTTGAGCCTCTGTTTAACGTTTTACTCTTTCTTGCCATAACTTTAAGTGGTGTCAAAGACCCTTCACCTCTGTTAAGGAAAAGAAATAATTATTGAGCACTTAGGACAGAAGTTGTTGCACTTGCACCTAAGAAAGACTTGATGTTCGTAGCGTGTTTTGCGGGGTCATAGCCTTCTTTTCCTCAATAAATAAATATTCTAATATGATAAAAAAAAAAAACACAAAAATAATTTTAAATAAAAAAAAAAACGATTTCGAAAACGTTAACCAAACATGTTTGGATGGACGTTGTAATGGGATTTTGGACTCATGGCGGATTAGTACATGGCTATCAAACTCCTAACATGGTTTCGGTAGCTTTCACACTGCGTGCAGTGCATTTGCATTACACTCTAACTTTCCCAGAAATCCCAACCTTTTTTGGTCCAAACATTAAGCACGAATACGCTTCCGATAAGGCCTTGATATTTATTTTGGTAAAGATATTTTAGTATACTGTACTATGCTCCGCAGTATGTTAATAATTTTTTTAAAAAATATTAGATAATATTTTAATTTTTTTTTATCTAATAGCCATACCAGACTCAAATGATATGAATCTTGTTGTAATACTAGATTCAATAAACTTTGATCTGGCGATCATAACAGGCAAAAAAAACTTGAGTCTAGCGGTAACAGCAGACTTAATCTTGATGTCATGCCAGATCTAAGCGATACTTGAACCTGAATGTCATGCCTAATTAATTTTTTTTATAAAATACACATTTAAATTATTCTTGAAGTATTCTAAAATAAAAAAAATTATAATTAATTTTTTTAATAATTTTTTTTATTGTTTATTAAAAAATATTTAAACTACCGTAAAAGTATTCTAAACAAAAATACTAATTATTTTTTTTTATATTTTTTTAATAAAAAACCATTTAAATTATATTGAAGTATTCTAAACAGAAATTCTAATTTATATATATATATATATATATTATTTTTAATTAAAAAACATTTAAACTACCGTTAAAGTATCCTAAATAAAAATGCTAATTGATTTTTTTATAATTTTTTATAAAAAAACATTTAAACTCTCTTTAAAGTATTATAAACAGAAATCCTAATTAATTTTTTATAAAAAATATTTAAACTATCCTAAATAACATTTTTATAAAAACAAATTTACATCATCGTTAAAGTATCATAAACATAAATTTTAATTAACTTTTTAAATTTTTTATAGGCTCCTCGGTCTGACAGCTATGTCAGATCCAAGAGTCATC
>Ga0325410_1006903_pt1 | contig 12449 bp, 7 predicted proteins | sample PopdelMetagenome_16_FD_206182 | JGI IMG/M metagenome (GOLD analysis project Ga0325410, IMG submission 206182) | Populus deltoides microbial communities from Bellville, Georgia, United States - Xylem-PdIQD-R3 | ecosystem: Host-associated > Plants > Phyllosphere > Stem > Wood/Secondary xylem... | reverse complement strand
TCATGCTTGTTTTGATCTCTCATCAGCTGAATCTGCAATTAAGCAGATGGATTTTTTCAGTTTCTTCACTGGGTCATGTTTGCCCCAAACAAATGTTTTCCCTCCATCTTCGTCAATATAATAGTGTGTCCCTAAAATATAATCACAAAAAAAAGGTAAATCAGTATAAAAAATAATACGTTAATTCTTTTTGCTCTATATTGATGAAAAAACAGCATGCATATATTGGAGAGAAAAAACCTGGAAGAGAGTTCAAATGCTTCACGCCAAAAAAAAAGTCATTGTCGACTGCGACGGCATAGTTATCTGACCCGGTAGATCAACCCAGAATTAGATGAGTTAAGATTTTAGTTAGGTTTATTTCATTTAAAACTCAAACTTGTAATTTTAGTTAGATGAGTGTTCGGAATTAAATGTAGATTTGTAAAGTTAAATTATTATTTTATTCTTAGAGAGAGAATTCATTCAATTTGATTTTAGGGGTAGGAAAGATCTTTTCTTCTTTTTAATGGAATATAAGTACAAGAGATTAACTTGAATTTATAGGTTTATTCAGGCTTATTTTGTATTTTTCTTTTTAAAATTTTTTTTTTTATTCTTCAATATTTTGTTATTATTTTATTCATTTTATGGGATTTTTCAGTCAATTTGAAAATAAAACAGGTTTCCACAGTTTTTTTAAATAATTTTTTTTATTAAATTAAATTAATGGATTTCATCTTCCTAACATTTTATTGGTTGAGTGTTTAGCATATTAGTTAAGCTCAGGGTCTAGGATTTAACGGATTATAGGATTGGGACATTAACTCGGGTTTGTGATGTTTACGCAAGTTTACTTGGTTTTTTTTAAGCTTTTTTTTTCGGTTTCATCTTGCATCATTTTGTTATTGTTTTTTTTTAATTTGTTTTCTATTGAATTTTTAAATCGTTTTAAAAATAACATAGGTTATCTCGGATTTTTTTTGTTTTTATTAAATTTAGCTTTTTCAAAAAGAATTTTATTTTTAACTCAAGTTTACATGGTTCATCTGGGTTTACTTGGTTTTTTTCTCTTTTTTTAAGCTAATTTCTTATTTTCGTTTGCATCAACCAACATATTTTTATTTTTCTTATTCGTTTTTTATGGGATTTTTCTATCATTTTGAAAGTAACAAGGGTTAAATTGGATTATTTTTTTCAACCTTTATTAAATCTAGCTTTTAAAAAAAAAATTAATGAAATTAAATTAATGGTGTAAGTGGAAGCATAAGATACTCACTTCATGGTATTTTTTTTTTAATTTTTAGGGTCACTGCTTTGATAGCATGTGTACACTCTTTTAATTACTAAATTTTTAGATTTTTTATTTATTTTAAAATGTTGATATCATATAAATTATTTTTTATATTAAAAAAATTTAACCAAACCCAGAAGACATCTATCTAGTTTTAAACTAAACGATGATGTACGAAACATTAAGGGAAGAAAAAAGAAGAGGTATCCACCACTTTGGAAGCCATTGCACTTGGCGAGTGTTCCGCCAAGCGGTTTAAACCATAGCCAAAATCAAGCCGTAGTTGGAATCGAAACTTGGCAAAGAAAAACTTTGGAGAGAAAATCTTACTAATTTTGGAGTGGTAACAGAGCTTGCTACTATCTGTTTATATAGAACTCTAAACCTCACTCGAACAGGAAACAGACAAGCACTATATAGTACCTTAACTAAATACATAGGAAAACACAAGTCCTGAATTAGCATAGTTTAACGTCTTGGTATGCCAGCTTCGATTTCTTCCTGCCTCGGTTGAAGGGACCAAGAGAACATTTCTTGTGTCGTATGGAAACAGGAATTAGAAAGCTATATATTCAAATAAACATACAACGAACATCAGCAGATGCAAGAAAGCTACTAACAATAGCTGCATTTTGTTTTCTTTTTTGGATTCATTTGAAATAACCAGTTCATGGCTCTCTACAATTTTCTCAATACATTCACAGAATTACAAGCATTTTGCTATAGGGTGACATTGGCAGACCTGTAGAAACAAAACTATCCCCATAAATTTGCTAAAAATGGGCTGATATTATAGGGTTGGCTATATAGCTGTGACATCTATGTACAGTAAAATGAACTGGCCAAAAACAAATTTCAAAGAATCATGAACCAGATGTTGAAACTAATGAGTAAGCCCATTCTGCCCTCCTTGTTTTCAGGACGTGGATTGGGATGGATCATCATCTCTGGTGCCACAAAGTTCACAGGAACTCTGTGAGCACCAGTTATCCGGGACACTCAAGAAGTGTGCAGTCATGAACTTTCTGAACCTCTTTTTGTACTCTATAGGAGATATAACAGTTGGCAACAGATTTTTAGGAACAAGGGAAGACTTCACCCATGTTTCCAGCTGCTTGTCCCAGGTATACTGCCTGAGATAATCAATAATCCCACACACAAGCACTCGTCGCTGGGTGTCTACTCCGACCAGTAGCGAATAATCCATTACATTGATTGACTGCAAAAACAAACAAGAAATGTGTCAGACAGCATATCCTATAGAGCATTTTGAAAAATTAACATGAAAAATAACATTAAGATTTGTAATTATCAGCACAAATAGTAATTATGAATTGTAATTAAAAAAAAAAACAGAGAATCAAGAGCTAGCTAAAAACGTTTAGCATATTGATCAAAGCGAAGAGAAAGGGTGCACTGCAGGCCAAGCAATACAAAGAGGGCAGGAGGGACCACAAGCAGCGCTGCTTCTATATTAGTAAGTATCTGGCTTGTACATCAACTTCCTATTATCTAGAAAATTTAAATAATGATCCAGAAACTAAATCAGATTGAAGATATCTGGTTATGGCTATCTGCTTAATTAGTAGAGAGAATTGATGTCAAGACTCACGTTAAGAAAAGTTGTGTCATTCCAAACAGCCCGTTCCAGGAGACGCTTTGCTGTATTACTGACATACAGTGGAGAGGAATTCATGTCATCAACAAAGTTTTGATCCAAAAGAACATCTCCTGAACCATCAGCTGCTGAATTGTATCTAGCATGTAAAGCTCCCTTAAGATCATACTGGCGAGTAATGTTTCGACCAAAGGTAAGATTCTCCATGACCATTAGATCATGCTTGATCTCTTTCCCGCTTTTTTTCTGTCTAAGGATCACCTGAAAAATTGCATAGAAATAATTGAGTTTTTGAAGAACAAAGCTAAAAGGATAAAAAGTTTCGAAATCAAGAAACCAAACCTGATAAATCCCCAGAACTTTTGCAAGGCAAGTTTGGTTTCCTAACTCAAATGACTCGTTCATGTATTTGAAATAATGTGGAGCAAACTTCACAAATGACTCAAATTCTGTCTTCTTGATTTCCTTTATAATAAATCTGTCATCAAGTGTCTTTGCAAAAAAGGATTTGCTCTTTCCACCTTTTGCATCCCAATTCTTACAACGACTTAAGGAAGCGATATAATCAAGTTCAGATGGACAGCATCGATTCCGAAGATCATGGAACTGCTTAGCGTATAGACAAATTACTGAGTATTTACCCTTTCCAAGTGATTTTGACCGCCCAAAAGTGACTTCAGGGCTAAGATTTTCTGGACGAACAAGTGATTCCAACAAATTCAGCCCATCAAAGCTGGACAAGCACGACTCGTCCGAAGAAATGTTTAGCATAGAATGGACAGGATCTGAATCAGAACCATTAGAGGACCAATGTGGGGAGATCATTGTAGGAATTCGAGTCAGCATGTCTAAACTATCAGTTGATTTAAAAGACATGCCACCCTCTTTCCTATCATCCTCATTGTAAAGCTCTGTTGAAATAGGTTGACCTTTCAAAAATGCCAGTGCACAGGCAATTATGCTAGAGAGTTCATCATCATAATCTTTCACCATATAATTATCAGTTCCAAGAGGGATGTGCAGCCTCCGGCATTCCTCGGTGATTAGCTGATGGGCTGCAGACATGTGTTCCTGAATATTGCTACTGATAGGCTGAAATTTTGGCATGAAACCTCTCTGAAGATCCTTCATGTAGATCTGTCGGATTTCTGGAAATGGCATCCAGAACCATCCATTTGAGTTCTCTAAGCTGGATGCCAAAGAACGTGCAGACGTACCCTTTTTAATTGAATCAGAATCAACAAAAGAATCACTGCTCCCTATACTTGTAGTAATTGGAATGGTTCTTTCAACTTGTACATCAGATAAATAGTCTGCTTGGCAATTTCCATCATCAGAATGCTGGTGGGCAGAGCCACTAGGTTTCACAGATAGTTCTTGGTTGATAAATCTGTTCTGGCTCAGACCACTCACTCTTGACCTCTCAATATCCTCAGCCACAGCAGATGAGGTGTAAAGATTATCCTGCTTCCTAAATTCATGAACATGATCATCAACTGGAATTTCTTTGATTGAAAATTCACTTGCCTCGACAGTTGTACTGAGCATGTCCCTTAAATTGCCACTGTTGTCAGAAACTTCATCACTGCTTCCCAAAGTATTATCATTCCACTGGATTTTTCCATCAGCAGTGTCAGTCATCTGCGACTCAAACTGTTCCTGCAATTCTTTCTTACTGGCACCGGTTACTAACATCAAAGTATCAGGCAAGAGCAATGAATGCAGGCGTCTTTCCCAAATGCATGATTCAAGAAGAAGCTCCCACGATAACTGATTCAAACTAAGAAGCTTGTAAACAGCTTCATCACCATTCTTAGCAACTGCATTCTGAATGTTTAACTGATTTTGTTTGCAACAGTGCAACCATGGGAAAAAGGAAACACTTAGCAACCACGAACTGAAACAAAGCACTTAATGAAATACATAAGTATAGGTATAACATGAAATTGTGGAAACCGCCATGTCATGTCATTGCAATAAGAGTTCCTTGTAAAATTGCAACTAATATACACACGCGTGCATGAACCTAGGAAGAGGTAAATGACAAAATACGTACAAAAACTAACCTCAAACTCAGAACTCTCCTGCTTCAACATATCTTCAATATCAGAGAATTCTTTCAATGAACCTTGAAGGTTCAGAACTGACCCTGCAAATCGAGATCTTAAATTCTTCAACGCCTCACCAACCCCATTGAAGATCAGCATCCCTTTTGAATAAACCTTGAAAAAACAACAGAAAAATCAATTCCACTTCACAGTAATTCAAGATATCCTAAAAGAGAGTGTGGAAGACAAATATCTTCCAACATTTGTAGAGAAACATCAACGCATCATCAAACATCAAAAAGAAGATAGGATCAGAGGGACACATACAGCATGGAATTCTTTCTTGAGGCCATCAAGTCTGATTGAATGATAGAACTCCAGCTTCTGGGGTGGGAGAGACACATTATAGGTTGTCACTGGAGAGTATTTAAACATTGCTGCCATCGGACCCATTCTGCAAAATACATGTATACCATGAAGGATAAAGCACAAAAAGTAAATATAAGATTTCACACAGATGTAGAGAATGGAAATGCAGACACCAGTTAATTAACTTAATCTACATCGAAGTTTCTCAAAAAGTAAACATGGTCCCTCACAGCAAAAATCTGACCAAAATATTCCAGAAAAATCCTAAAGCATCCATCCTCTGGCTAGGTAAGAAATGTGAGCTCAAGGCCAGGGAATTCCTCTCTGGACACATTTTATCACTTTTTCATGAAAATAGAGATTATTTGCACAATCTTACTCAATACAACAAATTCAATAATTTAAAAGAGGACCGGATTTTATATCCCATACCCAAAGAAGTAGAGGAAGTCTCTGTCAAGCGAATGGCCACAGCTGAACAAGCTACCAGATGAAAATTGGTGAGAAAAGCTTATCTCCAAGAATTTTCCAAAAGACAGACTACGCGCAGCGGTTGAAATCAAGACTCGTTTAGTAGATTTTGGTAATCTGCTTTCATGTTTACATTTACCACAGCGAATCCACATCCAAAGTTTTCCTTCACCTTCTCCAGGCAAAGTCTTGAAAAGCCTTTTAACTCGAATTGTCAACTGCTTATTATGATGAGCATAATAGTAAAAGTGAGCCTCAGGCAACTCACCGCAAGTGTTGCACTGGCTTCTCTGCAAAATGCAGCAGTTTTTCTATCAATGCAAACTTCTAAACATTGCAATCTAAATCTAGAAAACAGTTGAGGACCAATTACATTGTACCATGCTGTAGACATGATGGATACTTAGGTCAGTGAAGCAAAAGGATAAACCTAATTCTAAAAAGATAACAAAAGCCCTTCAATAAGAAATATTTCCCATAAGGTATGGCCAATCTAGAACTACATCCAGATGATAACAACATAAAATATAATATTCCATGATAAATGGAGATTTGAAATAACCTGATTGAGTAAATTATCCCGAAGAAACTTTCCAAGGGGAACATCAAAATTCCTGTAGAACATTATATGAGAAAAATGGCTTTGCTCACATATAATCCCTCTCAAGGCATTCCGTCTAGACATCAAAACCAAAATACTCTGAGAATCCAACACTGCATTGGCATCACCCTTACTTTGGATTTGATCTTCTTTATTTCCAACATCATTTCCGCTGTCCAGAGTGGCTACAGAGTAAGGTGACAAAGATTGAGGTTGTCCATCATTGGCAGACTTCTCTTCATCAGAATCCTTTTTACCTTCCATATCACTAGGGTCAAAAGCTTCCAAAGTTTTTAAAACTGGAACCTCTTCCATGATTTGACCATTAGTTTCTTGTCCATTGAAGCCAAAGTAATTAGACAAGGACCGATAAGGAGGAGAGGAGACAAGAGGAAAGCTGTCCCCCATAACTTTCTTCAGAGAGGCTGAAAGAGAGGAAAATCCAGAAAAAGCTGCAGGATCATATCCCTCTAATCTTATGTTTATATTGTGGGAACCTTCTTCATGAAATCCATTAGAAATGGGAATATCAATGATAGATGAATCAATTTCAGTTGTAGACTCCTCAACACAAGGAATCCTAGTTTCTAAAGCAGAAGAGTGCTGATCTATTGATGAGGTATTAACTACTCCACCAAATATTTCTGAAGAGAACATTGCCTTCCAATCAACAAGAAACGATGTCTCAAGAATCAAGTGATATGCCATGATTACAGCAAATTGGACCACATATTTAACCCTCTTCAACTCATCACTATGACTTCCTTTCAACAAAATCTGCACAATTATATTGTACAGGTAATTATGGTTGCTTTACATTGAAAGGAAGAACAGAAAATATTCTGAGTGGTAATGATCAAATTTTCAGCAGCCTCTTAAATACAGAAGAGAAACATATATCATCCAGGATAGAAAGCAATAAAGCACTTGATTAGCTGCATAAAGTATAGCATACACGTGTAAAGAGAAACTTCTCTTTCCGCAGCAAAGAATGCAATGTTGCACTAGAAAAATGTGATTATATTTAAAGTACTATGCCGCTATTGACTTCCAAGTTTTACTGATGCATCACCAGTTTACCACATAAAATTTCATGTAAAAAACTAGACACAAATAACTTTAATAACTTATGTTTAAACTTAGATAGCTTCCATGATTAGGTCGAACTCGTAAGACTTGAGAATAGATAGCGTTCAGAGTTGATCAGAGAAAACCATTATATAATGCCTGCAAGATAATATATAACTGCAAAGCCAACATTCACCTATCATTTTGACCATGTCAGAAAGGTCAGGTGAAAGATTTCAATTGACCAGCCAGGTCTACAAGAGCACAGACATGTTCATGTATCTGAGAAAGAAGGAGAAAGCAACTGAGGGTTCATTTACGTGCAGACACTCCTGGTGCTAAAAAAGTGATGCATGTGTGCACACTCCACAACAGAGAATTAGGGGGGAAAGTAAATAAGAAGCGAAGGATTATAGACTCACTGTACATCCCAGACATGTTGGACAGCCCTCGATGAACATCAATGTCTTCCTTGGCTTCTTTCCTCCTTCGCATACCGCAACATGTTCCTCAACAAATCTCTCAATATGAAAGGAATCACATTGCTTTAACTTCTGATTCATTAAAGCATCAGATAATAAAATTGGCGAACCAGTACACTGAGCAATTCTTTCTAGACGATGGAGCTTCATGTCATAGACCAGTGTCATTCCTTTTGCTAGGATGCACTCTTGGACATCACGAGAAACAGATTTTTCTACTAAAACTACATTTGGATGGCACATTTCTATCATCTCAATGAGAGCCCTCAGATTATCCTTTTCCTGTTTATGAGAAAATGATCAAAACAAATAGGAGCATATATATGTGATCAAAACAAATGGGAGTATAGATATGGACCAAGTACCTGCTCCATTGATTTAAACGATGACAATCCACTTGAAGACTGACCAAGCACACCTTGGATCAGCAACAACCTTGGGTTCTTGTACTTAGTGGGCATGTGCTTGTGAGCAGCACGCTTTTTAAAGACCAAGCCTTTCACTACTTCACTGCAAGAAAATACAAGCAAAAATGAAAAAACTTACTCAGGGATTGGAAGGTGTATAAAAGTTAACGCTACTCTGCTGACTGGCATGAATAGGTACAATAAGTAGAAGAGACTATATGAGGCTGAGGCATTAAAAATGCACAAAAATAATAAACTTTAATATATCAAAGAGATATCACCTTTCACTACGAGAACCAGTTGCAATGCATTTCACTTTCACATAGCCATCTGGATTCATTGCTTTCCGATCTATTGCTTCAGGCTTCAAAAACGAAGCAGCTTCCCATGATAAATAAGTAACAATATCCACCCAACTTTCACCATCTCTCATCAGAGAGGCAACACCTGCAGTTTTAAGAAGTTGACTCACGACAGCCTTGAATTTCACGCTAACTACTTCGTCCATTGCCTTTTGCTTTTCTTCTTTGAACTTGAAGCTCCGACTGCCTTCATCCCTCGAGTAACTCAAAGAACTAGGTTTACCCCATTCTGTGCCGTCACCACACTCATCGTCGTCGTCATCGATAAAAGCCACACTACCATCCAAATCATCCTCTGGATCTTCTGCTTCAGGAGGCTCCCAAACCTGCGCATCTACTTCATCATCACTGATTTGAGAAACATCATTTCCTTCGTTTGAAGATCCAGCACATTTCTCAAAAGCAGTATCTTTTGCTTCTTGACCGTGAAGAAGTTCCACAATTTCTACATCTCTCACTGTCTCTCTATCAGTTCCGTTATGACTATCCTTCAAGTTGTTTTCTGTCGCTTTAAGTAATCCATCCACTCTATTTAAAGGAGCTTCCAATCTTGAGTTGTGCAGTTGGTCATTCATCCCATAACTGAGATCCTTCTGAGCACTGCGTGCTGCTTCTTCCTCTTGATGAGCCCTAATAAAAGTCAGAAGATAAATCGTTTTTAATAACAACCATCTAGTAGTATGTAACTGCACTACATTTCAAAGATGTGATACATACCAGTCATGCGAGTTTATATCGACATAAAGATCGCCTAAACAAACAGATAACAAAAGGAAAAAAAGCTTAAGAATCATAGAACAAGATGCAAGTGTATCACAAAAATAAATAGGATGAATGACAATGAGAGGCAGAAATTTACTGCAGCTAGACATAAATCTATCACTGCTAGGCAACGTAGTAGTTGGACTGATCATTGGTAATATAGAATGACTCGAACCATCACGGTTCACCAAATCTGGTTCCTGCTTTTCCTGACAAAGTCGGCAAGACCAAATGGGCTCTTCACCATTTAGTTTTAAACAACCTCCATTCTCTAGTTTCTTCTTTTCATCCTTCAACTTAGTCCGATCAGCACCACAATAATGACACATGCTACACATCCAAATCCAAAAAGAGTAAAACGGCTTAGTCTATTTCAAATGGTGTACACCCTCGATCACCTTATAGGTTCAATCACAAAATTAACTAATTCAAAATAAGTAATTATTTTCCTGGGATAGAAGGCACTTTAAAATATTAAAGTAGTAGTTCAAACAAAAACGTGAATTGAAAAAAGAAAGGAAAGGAAAGGAAAAACAAGAAAGAAACACATAAATGATGTTTCCTCGTCTTTAACTAAAAACCAACGAATTTCAGATCTCTTCTACTCAAGAAAAAAAAAAAAAAACAAACTCTCGTAGAAAACCTAAAAAATAATGATTTACTCCACCAAATCTCAAATTTATGAGAAAAACTTCTCATCTAACATGAACATGAACCAAAAGGTTGTGCGTACAACAGGGTGTACAGACTCAAAATCTTCATCAGGGGCCTTGGAGGGGAAAATTAGAAGGGAAAAGGAAAACACATTGTTAGGGTGAACCCAAATTCTATACCAAATGAAAAGGCAGAAATATCCTTTAAATCAAGCAGTCCCAAGTGAAGTTCTTACTATATGATGTTTTCTTTACAATTGCCAGAAACTGTAGAGGAAACATTTGAAAATATTAAAAAAAAATAATTCAAAGTTCTGCACTGACAGTATAATAAAACCAAGATTCAAAAGAGGTTCCTCAGAAACTGAAGTATAACTCCAAAACCAGAAACTTGATCAGAAACGAGTTCAAGATTGAAATGAGAAAATAAAGGATCCAATTAGTACTCGTTAAAACACCAATCCTGGAAAACTTAACAAAATCAGCAAAAAGACAGAAAACATTACTCATATCTTGAAATCCACCAACACTACCAAGAAAACTAATCAAAAAGGTCTGAAGAAAACACACCAAGTTTGAATGCCAAATTTTAAAAAAGCAATTCCCCACAATACTTACAAAGTAAGAAAATTGATCTACGAATTGAATATAATCTCCAAACCAGTACTCAAAACCCGAAATGGCAACTAAATAATACCTTTAAAGGACCATTATCCATTACAGAATCGAGATTTCAGAGGCAAGTAACCGTTTTTTAGTCTTGTAAACCAGTCAAAACAAAACCAAATAAGAAATACCATCAAGAATGAAATAAAAAAAGCAAAGAACATGACTTACTGTTAAAGAAACCAAAAGGGTACAGTGATATGGTTATTGTTTCTTGTTTCAATGATCAAGTTTCAATCTTTATAAGCAAAAACACTAAACTAAACTAAAAACTTCCACGACGTTTGAAGGCAAAATCTGTAAGTTCTTTTACAGTAAAGAAGAAAGAAAAGAATTGTTGTGAAGTCCACATCCAAATTAGAGAGGGGTCACAAGAGGGGAGAATGGAGGAGGAGAAATAAGGGCAGCAGCAGAGAAGAAAATGGAAGGAAGGTATTGAGAGTGGGTCCCCGTGGTGGTATGAACACAGTCAGTTTTTTTTTCTTTTCTTTTTTGGATATTTTTATTTTTATTTATTTTATTACAGTATTGTTTTTGACGTAGATTTGTCTGAAGAATTAAGGCTTTGGACAAGGCTAGATATCCTGAATCTTGTAAGAAACATGAAGATAGTTAATGTTTTTGAATATATTTTGCTTTTAGGCCCCTATGGTTTTAATATTTCTTGTCCCTTGGCATCTCATTTTGTCTTAATTACTTTTGATAATTAAATAGGTGCCTTCTGCATCTTCCAAATTATTAAAAGAACCAAATGATGAACCACCGGCTGCATTCCTTGAATTCATAAGCGGTTATTTGTTGAAGTAGTTTTTATTTTAAAATATATTAAAATAATGTTTTTTTATTTTTTATAATTATTTTTTATATTAATACATTAAAATATTAAAAAATTAAAAAAATCCAGATTTTTAAAAAAATATGGTTTCTTAGAAATAATAAGAAAAATAATTAAGAAAATAACATGTTCTTAAGTAAGATTCTCAATAGTAATTTTAATGCATTGACAAATAAAATTATTTTTCAAAAAATAAAAATTATACTGTTGATCAAAAAATAGTAATTAACTTAACAGTATCCACTTATGTGACATTTTCCTTTTGGTCAAACCTCGCAAAACCCCCCAACCAGATTTTTGTCTCGATTGGGTCCTTCTTGTGTTGATTTATTTTTAATCAGATCCTTCTATTTGTTTAAATTAACAAAATTGATGAGTAGTAATGTGGAACTTATTTGATATCGTTTTGATATATTGATGTCAAAAATAAATTTTAAAAAATAAAAATATATATTATTTCAATGCATTTCCAAACAAAAAATACTTTAAAAAACAATCACTGCCACAATACATAACGGGCTCGTGGTCTTTGTGTTTTTTATATGGTCTATTATCAATGTTGGGAGAATTTTAGTAAATTCATGGGTTTTTTATTCAAAAAAAATTGAGTTTTACATGACTGCATAACAGCTTTAATGAAAGGACTTAATTGAGAACCCTTAGAAGATTGGGAACCTAAATGTGGTTTTCCCTATAGGTTAGGGATTTATATATATATATATATTATTTTTTTCTTCTTTAAAGGTGATATTTTTCAATGCAAGTATACAAATACCGTAAACTTTAATGGTATTCATTGATGTTCTGCTCTTGAGTGTATATACTTTAAAAGTT
>Ga0325410_1006893_pt1 | contig 12463 bp, 13 predicted proteins | sample PopdelMetagenome_16_FD_206182 | JGI IMG/M metagenome (GOLD analysis project Ga0325410, IMG submission 206182) | Populus deltoides microbial communities from Bellville, Georgia, United States - Xylem-PdIQD-R3 | ecosystem: Host-associated > Plants > Phyllosphere > Stem > Wood/Secondary xylem... | reverse complement strand
TGACTACAAGAAGCAAAAACAACATACATAAGCCAAAATTATCATTTGATTCCCACGTTAAATATCCCATTCCTAAAGCCCTTCTGGCCACATTCCAAACACCAGAGACAGAACCAACTTGCTACACAGAGGCTGTTAAAAATCCAAACTAGAGAACTGCTATAAACACAGAGTTTGATGCTTTACTACAAAATGGAACTTGGAATTTGTTTCCCAAACCATCCAATGCTAATCTAGTTGGATGTAAGTGGGTATACCGGATCAAAAGGAAAGCTAATGGTGATATTGATAGATTTAAAGCAAGACTTGTAGCCAAAGGTTTCCATCAACAAGAAAGCGTTGATTTCAGCGAGACATTTAGTCCTGTGGTGAAACCAACAACAGTAAGGTTGGTTCTATCATTAACTGTTTCACATGGTTAGCCTTTTCAACAAATAGATGTCCAAAATGCATTTCTACATGGTTACTTACATGAAGATGTTTACATGTCTCAACCTCCCGGTTTTATTTACTCTTAGTTTCTAAACTGGAAAAATTTCTCTATGGTCTTCGTCAAGCACCAAGAGCATGGTTTTCACGCTTAATAGATAAGCTCCAATCTATTGGTTTTATCGACAGTCAAGCCGATCACTCCCTCTTTGTTTATCATCAAGGTTCTACTCTTATTTTTTTTTTGATTTATGTCGATGACATAATCATAACTGAAAATGACATCAGTTCTATCAACTGAGTGATCACCTTGTTGCAGGGTGATTTTGCAGTCAAAGATATGGGTGAACTAAGCTTCTTTCTAAACATTGAAGCTCTCCACAATGATAATGGTCTCTATCTATCACAAAGACGTTATATTCTAGACCTCTTGATGCGCAACAAAGTGGACAAAGCTAAACCCTGTCTTACTCTAATGTCAACCTCACTGCCATTATCAAAATTTGTTGGCGTTGCATTCCATGATCCCTCTTTATTTCGAAGTATCGTTGGAGGGCTTCAATACCTTTCATTTACTCGGCCGGACATTGCATTTGCTATTCATAAAGTTAGCGAGTTTATGCATAATCCTATGGAGATGCACTGGGCAGTAGTCAGACGTATATTACGTTATTTAAAACACACCATTTCTCATTCTTTACTAATACAACCAACTGCTAGTGTTACTTTATAATCATTTAGTGATGGAGATTGGGCGTCCGATCCTGATGACAAACGATCCATTGGCACCTATTGTGTATACTTGGGCAATAAGTTGGTTCCATGGAGCTGCAAGCAACAACAAACCGTTGCTCGCAGCAGTACAGAATCCGAATACAAAGCACTTGCCAATGCAGCAGTAGAGCTTAGTACAGAATCCGAATACAAAGCACTTACCAATGCAGCAGCAAATGGATTAAATCAGTACTTAATGATCTTGGTATTCCAGCTGTGCATTCTCCCATTCTATGGTGCGACAACATAGGGGCTACTTACTTAACTAGTAATCCCCTATTTCATGCTCGCACAAAAGCATATTGAAATTGATTTTCATTATGTTCGTGACCAGGTTCTTCGTGGGCAACTTAATGTTCAATTTATTTCTTTTAAAGATCAGTATGCGGATGCTTTAACAAAACCGCTTCCTTTTGTCCGATTTCATACTTTACATGACAATCTCAGGGTTCGGTCCCTACCCTTTCGATTGCAGGGGTGTGTAGAAGAACAAGTCAAAGAGCATGAACATGCTGTAACAACCACCCAATCTGCAGGAGCTTAGCTATCCAATATTCAAACTTTTGAAATCAAATAAGATTGTATCTGTTGTTTAAATTTTGAACTCATCAGATATACATGCACATATATAGGACAACAGTTAGCATTATCCTTTATTTAAACCCTCTGTACATGCACATATTAAGCAACGAAAATACAACAGTATTCAAGCATTCTTCTTTAAAGTTTCTGTAAAGTTTTCAAGCAGCAATAAACAACAACAAAACAACATACAATAGATCAGCAAAAGCCAATAGAGGTTCAGTGACCAAGAAACAAAATGAGCAATAAAAGCCAGAGAGGGTGCTACTCTAGCAAACTAAAAAACCTAGAATAAGCAGGAGCTACCGACACTCAACATCAGAGCCAGCTTCCACCTAGGCCATGGCAAGCACAACTATCTAGTGCAATGGATCACACAGTAGGATGAGCACTGCTGGGAACAACCCAATAGACGACTTCACAACAAACTTACATGCACAACGCTGCTTGTAACAACAACTAGAGAGAAACAAAGCTGGAGACCAATAAGTTCAAATGTATAATAAACACTAAGTAAAACATGCTCCGTTGAAATAGTATTAAATATGTTGTAAAACCAAAATAGGACTACATAAAATAACATCAAAATTCAAATGAAGTCATAAGGAAGAAGAAGGGGAAACTGAACCCTCATGCTTGCCCTGAAGCCTATTGCCTGCCATAAGCTGAACCTTTGCAGAACCACTCCCTTCACAGAGAACAACAACATCAGTCTTCGCATGCTGACCAACTTTTACAGTAGCAGCAACCATACTACGAGTCATATATTGCTTCTTGCCTCTAGGGGGCTTTCGTCCTGCAACAACAACCACATCCTGCATAGAATCATCAATACCATGCACTATTTTTTAAGGAGCACAAGGCACAACACCTGGGAGAGAAGGAGGACTTGTCATGCTTGGTGGGGGTTGTTGCTTTGGTTGTTATATTGTTTAGCTTGCATTAGATTACTACCCTGTGCTACGTTCCTGATTGAACCAAAACTTTATTTTAACACAAACAATAAACTCAAAGAAATAAAAAGAATATATAATAAAAAAGAAGAAGCTCAAGCACGTTGATCTAAAAGAAACCTTAAAGACAATAATAATTCAATTTTGATTTAAGGAAAACATTCAAGATGACCAAACAAACTCGTGAATTTTTTTTAATATATGAAAAAAAATAGAATTTTAAAATATGATTTTAATTGAATTTTCATTTTGGCAATTTATTATTGTCATATCATATACATAATAATTAAAAAAAATGAATTGTTAAAACTCATAAAAACAATTATAATATTATGAAAAATCATATCAAAGTAAATGAATTAGCATGTTTTTTTAGTGAAATGAAGAAGAAGAAGAAAGGGCTCAGGTTCATGATAGGGTCTAAAAGGAGAAGGCTAGATGCTTATGGGCCTGGAGGCCAGGCTCAAGCGCACCTTGATTTTTTTTTTTTAAGGCGGAGTACAACATGTCATCCAACTTTTTTTTTTAACAAAAATGAAATGGATGACTCGACTTCTATTGTGACTAATAACACATAATTTTTGCATTTTAAAACCAAAACAACCTGATTTTCAACCAAAGTTTCACTTTAAAATATCCGAGGAAACCCTATAAACCTCAATAAACCCTCATGTGCCCTTTAATAGTAAGAAATCAATTAAAAATTAAAAAATCAAATTGATAGCACAAATTTTCCTAAAATCGGATCTATTTTTTTGATAATATGAGGATCCAAAACCACCACCAACAAACTTTCCTCGTCAAATGGATCATCATATTTCTTTGGACCATATTCCATGCAATTAGGCTTGAAAATGATGTAATTAAAAAAACAACAAAAAAAAATTTTTGGACCAAAATGAACTTTTCCTTAGAATATTAGATTGACCATTATATTTCTCCATTTTTTTCACTCTACTGCCCTATCATTGAATTTTTCCAATCTTTAACAAAATTGGACAAATTAGTCATCAAATTGGGCTTCCAATGATGTAATTAGAAAACAAATTGAGGAAGAATAAAAAAGTACATTGTTCGTCATAGACATTTTAGTATATGTTATAATAAGGGAAATAAAGGAGGCTGTTGTGTTCGATTTTGAGTGAGAGGAGACAATGGTTTTAGTCGTGGGCTTATGGTTTTGAGGAAATGTGCGTTTGAAAGTATGATAGTGGTTATAATTCAAAATATGTTTTTAATTTTTTACTTGAAAATACATTAAAATAATATATTTTTTAATTTTTTTGACATTAGCACATCAAAACAATCTAAATATATAAAAAAAATTTAATTTTAAATAATATTTTATGTAACTTTTAAAAAAACATGACTTTAACTGTTTTTCCAAACATTATCAAAATAAAGATTGTGTGGTTGGGAGAGGTTAGGCTGGGTTATAACGTGGAAAGGCAAGAGAGATAAAGACTACAGTTGATTTCAAGTTGTGAGGTTATGATTAAGTTGTTAGATTCCAGCAGTATTAGAAAAATGGGAAGCTATGGTGTAGGCGGCTAAGGTTTAGTTTCAGTAAACAAGGAGAGTCTTTTGTCTTTTTGTTTTTGTTAAAATCTTTTTTTTTTTATATCTCCCTAATTTTTTTTTTTAAATTTCTATCCTATTTTCTTCTTCTTTTCTTTCACTTTCTCTCATAATTTTTTCTCTTTTGTTTTTTTTATATTTCTTTCCATGAAAAAATTCTTCTTCTTGTTTCTCTCCTCGTCTATTTATAATGCTCCTCCTTAAATTTAAAAATCCTATAATTGAATTTAAAAATATTTTTAGATTTTATTTTTTTCATTTTTAATATGAGTTTTAATTTTTTTTAATTTCAATTCTAATTTTTTTAATTCCATTAATTTTAATTCTAAACTTTAAATTCCTTTATTTTTGAATTTCAATTTTAAATTTTTAAATTTAAATTTTAAATCCTTTTAATATCTCTCATAATCTTCTAAACTACATTTGGGTCCCTCATTCTTATTGTCCCTTTCATTTTACTCACTAAAATATTTTTGTTAGAGAATAAGGTAGAAAAGAGGTTAAAAATAAATTAAAACACTAAGTAGGGAATATAAACAACTTCTTATTTTAGTTAGTTTTCCATTAAGACTTCTTTTATTTAGTCCTTTTATTCTTGATTTTTTACTAATTTACCCCTTTACTTTTATTTGTAATATTATTGACCTTTTCCTTTCAAGATCATCTTTGTTTAGTTCTTACTGTTGGAAACAGAGAAGAAAAAGATTTGAATCCAATAATTGATAGAGCTGTAACTCAATACCATAAATGTTTTTTTTTATTATTCCATTTAATGAAATCTAAGAGCACATAAACTTCCACAATCTAGGAAAAACCATGAGATCTTTTACTCATTAAAGCTAACAATTAATGACATTGAAAATTATAAATTACACTTTAACACTTCCTTGTAATTTGTAATCTTGAGAAACTCCTTGAATTGCTGAAACTATTCAACTAGAATAACTTTTGTGAGAACATTTACAGGTTGATCATTTGTATTGATAAACTCTAGTTGCATCTCTTTCTTGCTCACCATGTCTTTAATAAAATGATGCCTTAACTCTATATGCTTTGATCGTGCATGAAAAATTGGATTCTTGGTCATTACAATTGCTAACATGTTATCACATAATATAATAGTAAGATCAAGAACTTTTTACTGTAAATCAAAAAATTCTCCTTAACCACACTGATTGATATACTGCTTCATTTGCAGCAATGTATTCTTCCTCTGCAAAAGATAAAACTATAGAATTTTTCTTCCTTAAATGCTATGAAATTATATTTGTTCCTAGACAAAATACATAACAAGATGGACTCTTCCTATCATCACAACTTCCAGCCTAGTCATTGTTAGAATAACCAATCAACGTGTTATCTTCTTGTTTCTTGTACATGATTCCATGATCCTTTGTTCCCTAAAAATATCGCAGGATTCTTTTTGCTGCAGCACAATAAAGTCAGCTATGATCCTCCATAAATCTAGAAGTAGTGCTTACTGGGAATAATATATCAGGTCTTGAATTTGTGAGATAAATTAAAGATCCAACAACACTTCAAAAAAATCATTGAATCCACTTTAGCAGCACCATCATTATATTGTAACTTCTCATTTGCTGTATTTGAGATGTTACTAGTTTACATTTTGACAAGTCGAATTTCTTGAAAAGATTTGCAACATACTTTTCTTGAGAAATAAAATTTTTCCTTGGAGATTGCTTCATTTGAATGCTAATAAAATATCTCATCAATCCAAGGTCTGACATTTTGAATTCTTTTATCATAACATCCTTGAATTCTGCAACCATATCTTTACTTGTTCTTGTATATATTAGATCATCAACATAAAGATAGACCATTTGAAAGTCTACTTATTTTTTCTTCATATAGAGTGATGGTTCAAATTTACTTCTTTCAAATTCATTTTGATGAAAATAGAGATCAATTTTATTGTTCCATGCTCTTGGTGCCTGTTTTAATCCATAAAGAGCTTTACAAAGTTAGTAAACTTTTTCTTCTTTCCCTTTTAATTCATATCCTAGGGTTTGCTCAACATAGACTTCTTCTTACAATTCTCCATTAAGAAATGCTGACTTAATGTCAAGTTGAAAAACCTGTAATTGAAGTTTTGCAGATTAAGTAAGAATTATTATGATAGTTTTCATTCTTGCAACAGGCGCAAAGGTTTTTGTAAAATCAACTCTAGGTTGTTGTAAGTAGCCTTTAGCAACAATTTTAGCCTTATGCTTCTAAATACTGCCATCCTCATTGTATTTGATCTTGAACACTCATTTTAAACCCATTGCCTTGTTTTCTTTTGGAAAATCAACTAACTTCCATGTTTGATTCTTTTCAATAGTTATTATCTCCTCATTCATAACTTTCCTATGTTCTTTCTTTCTTACTGCTTTAAAATTCCAAGGTTCAACTGAAAAGAAAGCAACATGACAAGAGTTATAAATGTCAATTAATGGTCGAAATCTCTTTGGAGGAGATTATGAGTATGATTCTTCATTAGAACTTGATGAGTTTCGTTCATTGTGAGAATTTGAACAAGTTCCATTTTAAGAAAAAGAATTGGAAACATTAGGTTGCTTTAGAGCTTCAAGTAACTCTAGTGTAGCTGATTCTGGATTGACTGTATCTTCCCATTTCCAAACTGCAGATTCATAAAAATAACATCTTTGAACAAAAGTATATGATCCTTTTTAGGATTGAAATGTCAAAAGCCTTTTGATTCATCATTATAGCTAATAAAGATAAGTTTCTCCCCTTTCTCATCAAACTTATCTCTACTTTGAAAAGGAATAAGAGCATAAGCAATACTGTTAAATACTTTAAGATGACTAACATCAGGCTTTTGCTTATACCATGTTTCAAATAAAGTTTGATTTTGAACTGCCTTTGTTGGAGAACTATTGAGAATATAAGCTGCAGTATTGATAGCTTCAACCCAAAACTTCTTAGGAAGTCCTTTCCCTTATAAAATTCTTCTTGCCATTTCTTTAATAATTCTATTCTTCCTTTCTGCAACTTTATTCTACTGAGGAGTATGCTGAATAATAAGTTACCTTTGAATACCATTCTTTTTACAATAATCAAGAAAAAGCTTGTAAATAAACTCTCTTCCATAATCTATCCTTCGAGTCTTCATCTGGCACCCACTTTGCTTTTTTACAAGAGTTTTGAATTGAAAAAAAAATAGAGAATGCTTTTGATTTTTTATCAAGCAAATAAATCCATATCATTCTAGAATAATCATCAACAAAGAGTAAGAAATATCTATTGTCAATTATAGATGGAGTTCGAATAGGGCCACAAATATCTGTATGGATTAATTCAAGAGGTGTATTGGTTCTCCAGGTTGTCTTTGTAAATGAAAAACAATGCATTTTTTCATATACACATCCTTCACAGATTCCAGTTTGGTTCTGGATGGAAGGAAGACCAAAAACCATATTCTTTTTCTTTAACTGTTGCAAGCCATTATAATTCAGATGCCCATATCTGAAATGCCAAAGATGAGATTCATCAACATGTTCACTTCTAATAACAACATTATGAAGTGATTTCATGTTAAGAGGAAAAACATTATTGGAACTCATCTTGACAAGTTATTCTCTAATTTGTTTTTTTTATTATAAATCTCATATTATTCTTCATAAAAAATTCAGCTTATAACCTTTTCTCATCATTTGTCCTACACAATAGATTCTGACCAATGCTAAAAGAGTAAAACACATCATGAATATGTTTTTTTATTACCTTTATTGGAGTGGATTGTAACATCACCTCTTCTTTTATTAGAGTGGATTGTAACATCACCTCTTCTTTTGATTTCCACCCTCTTACTGTCACCAAGTTCAACATGAGAAGAATAAGCTTTATCAAGAGTTTCAAAGTTTGAGCGATTACTAGTGATATGATGATTATAACCACTATCAAGATACTAAACTTCTCCTTTGTGTTCTACATTAATGTAAGAATAGAATAGTTGATCTTCTTTCTTTGAAAAGTGTGCTACAGTGTTCTCTCCACTGCCATCTTTTTTTTTTATGCCAACAATTTCTTTCAGAATGTGAGGAATTTTTACATCTGGTACATGTAAAGAAATAATCTCAAGTTTTATGATCAGTTCTTTTGTAAATAGTGCAATATAAATTGCTGCTACCTCTTAGCTGAAAGTCTATTCTTCCACTTCCTCTATTTCTACCTCTGTCTTTGCTATAATTTTGACTTTTACTTGCTCTTCCATATGTTTCTTTTTTTAAAAAATGATCTTCCTCCTCTTTGATCTTAATGAAATCTTGTTGCCTTCCTATCAGAAAATTTGCTTTAATCTGAAATGCCTGCTCCATTGGTTTCTTGCTATACTAGTTTACTCTTTGTTCATATGCTTCAAGAGATCCCATCAATTCATGAATTGTAAGCCTTGACAGATCTTTTGTTTCTTTAATAACAACAACTATATGCTCAAATTTTTGTATCAAACTTCTAAGAATCTTCTCTACAACTCTTTTTTCAAAAACATTGTCTCCACAACTTTTGATTTGATTGATGATTTCAGTGGTTCTTGAAGAGAAATCTTTAATCAACTCAATATCCTTCATTGTATGATTTTCAAATTCTCTCCATAGATTCTGTAGTCGAATGGAGATAGCTTTATGAGAATCCTAGAATTCATTTTTTAAAATCTCCCATGCTTTTCTTGCCTTTATAATAGATAAAATTCCAAGATAAATTGATTTGCTTACTCGCTAAATTATTCTACAGGCAATTGCATTTCTTTGCACATTCTGCTTATATTCCTTTGTATTTTTTTCTATCCAAGATGTAGAAGATCTTGTCTAGGGTGGTTCTTTAAACCCCTCATCAACTAATGTCTATAAATCTTGTGAAATAAAAATAGTCTTCATTTGAGAACTCCAGTATTCATAATGCTCTCCATCGAAGATAGGAATCTGCATTGCGTTATTGGAGAAAGTAGAGATACTTGATGAAGAAGCCATTAAGAAGAAACCTGCTTTGATACCAAATCTGTTGGAAACAAACTGTAGAAATAAAGAAGATAAAGATTTGAGTATGATAATTAATAAAGCTGCAACTTAATACCATAAATATTTTCTTATTATTCTTTTTATTCTGTAGGTTACAAGAACATAATAAAGAAAAACTATATAAAAAGAACTAATTTAATGAAATCTAGGAGCACATGAACTTTCACAATCTAGGGAAAACCAAGAGAACTTTTACTCATTAAAACTAAAATTAATAATACTAAAAATTACAAATTACACTTTAACACTTACTAATTCCATTGTCCATGCTCTACCATGTGTATGCATATGAATCATCCAATAACTTTGACAACTTTGATTTTTTCCTTATCAGAAAACATGCATTAATTTGATATATGAGACAGTGGAGTAATAGCTTTACTTTGTATCATGTTTTTTAAGATAATAGATCTGCACATTGTCAAGTTTTAGTTAGTAGAATACCTTAGGACATCACTATGAAAATTCTTGAAACCGGTAATTTTCCTACTAAAAAGGTTGCATGGACTCTAAACAAATTACTTGCATCCTACTATTTACAAAGCTTCTTCAGCAGCTATGGTCCAATAACATCTAAGAAGTTACAGTAACCTATATACCCATTAGCAAAATGTATTGTTTATGGTTTCAGTACTATTATTGCTCGTAGATCTCTTTGGGACAACCTTAAGTCCTCGGCTCTAGGTGGTCCCTCGATTGTTTTGGGAGATTTTAACTCCATTCTCTTCCAGAAAGATAAACACAATGATGACCCTATCTCATCTTATGAAGTCTCTGATTTCAGAGCATGCTGTTCCTACTTGGGTCTCTAATTTGAATTACACTGGCTGCCACTATACTTGGTCCAATGGGACTATTTGGACTAAAATAGATCATGTTCTAGCCAATCCTTTCTGGTGAAATCTTCAGCTCATGTCCCATGTGCATTTTCACCCTCTAGGTGCTTTCTCTGATCAATCAGGAGCTCACATTTAGATTGGTAGCAACAGATCCCCAGGTCAGCGCCCCTTTAAGTTCTTTAATATGTGGGTTGATCACCCAGACTATGTAAGTTTAATCTCTGAAGGATTGCAATCCCTAGTTGCAGGCACTAGGATTGCAATCCCTAGTTGCAGGCACTAGGATTGCAATCCCTAGTTGCAGACTATGTTTATTTTGTGCAGGAAACTCAAGTCTTTGAAGAGTCCTTTGAAGACTTTAAACAAGCTTCATTTTAGTCACATTTCAGAGAGAGTTGTTAGAGCTAAGGCTGATTTAGAGCATCATCAATGCCTCCTGCACAATTCTAGAGATGACATCTCTCTCCTGAACAGAGTTAATCAAATGAAGTTGAATCTCTTCAACCTCAAATCTACTGAGAAAGCATCTTTTGCCCAGAAGCTCAAGTGTAACTTTCTTAAGGAAATTGATAAAGGTACAAGGGTTTTTCATGCTTTGATGAGTCATAAGCACAGGAAAAGTTTCATCCCTGCTGTCTAGCATAGTAATGGGGCTCTTTCTACCTTTTTAGATGAAGTTGGAGCTGAATTTGTTCATTACTATCAAAACCTTCTTGGAACTTCATCGTCTGTTTCTCCTATTGATGCTGCTGTTGTTCATAGTAATCCTTGTCTTGATGAATCCCACTCTAGTTTTCTCTTGGCTCCTGTCTCAAATGAAGCTATCAAGGAAACTCTCTTCAGCATTGGTAATGACAAAGCTCTTGGTCCTGAAGGATAAAGCTCTTGGTCCTGAAGGATTTTTCTCTTTTTTTCAAGAAATCGTGGGACATCGTTAGGGCTGATTTTTGTGCGGCAGTTCAAGATTTCTTTTCTTCTAGTCAAATCCTCATACAGATTAATCATTGCATTATTGCTCTGGTTCCAAAGTCTGCTAATGTCAACTCAGCCAATGATTTTAAGCCAATTTTTTGTTGCAATGTGATTTACAAAGTGATATCCAAGATTCTAGCTGGTAGATTGTGCAGTGCCCTGCTAGACATTATTGGTCCAGCTTTGAATGCTTTCCTTGGAGGGAGGAATATGATTGATAACATTAACTTGGCTTAAGAGTTTCTTAGGCATTTTGGCAGGAAGAGAACCTCTCCTTGGTGCCTCATAAAAATTGATTTTAGAAAAGCTTTTGATTCGGTGCAATGGGTCTTTTTTAGAGAGCTTCTTCATCTGCTGGGTTTTCCTTAACATTTTGTTCATCTAGTTATGTTATGTGTGGAAACTTCTTCTTTCTCTATTGCTATCAATGACAGCCTATATGGGTTTTTCCCTAGGAGGTATGGAGTTCAACAGGGTTATCCTCTCTCTCTCTATCTATTTCTAATCTGCATGAAATATCTCTCACGTATGCTAAAGATAGCATCTCAATAGCTAGGCTTCCGTTATCACCCGAAGTGTGCATTTCATAACATCTGTCACTTGCTTTTGCAAATGACATTCTTCTGTTATGTTGGGGGGACAAATCTTTCGGATTCTTCTAGAGTAGTTGCATGTCTTTGGCCAGACCTCAAGGTTACACATTAATGCACGGAAATCTTCATATATTTTGGAGGAGTTAGAGGCAGTATGAAGCATAGTATCCTTTAATATTCTTGTTTTTCTAAAGGCAACTTTCCCTTCAAATACCTTGGTGTTCCCCTCAGTCCCTACAGGCTTTTTGCTAGCCAGTTTTCCCCCCTCCTGCATAAACTTGAATCTGCTATACAAGGCTGGATGGGCAAGCATTTATCCTATGCTGAGCGTCTGGAGTTAATTAGATCTATTCTCTTTGGCATGGTGCAATTTTGGCTCAGCATTTTCCCCATGCCAGATATTGTCATCAACCAAATTACATGCATTTGCTGGAACTTCTTATGGACTGGTAACACTGCTAGAAGCAAGTCTGCCTTAGTTGCCTGAAAGCACATCTATTTACTAAAGAATGAGCGATGCCTTAGGCTCTATGACATGAAGACAAGGAACAACTGTTTCATTGCAAAGTAGCTATGAAATATTCATTTAAAAACTGACTCAATTTGGATTAAATGAGTGCACTATTTTTACTTGCTGGATAGTATTATCTGGTTGGTTCCTCTTTAAATAACCTCCTCTCCCTTATGGAAGTCCTTAATTTCTC
>Ga0325410_1006892_pt1 | contig 12466 bp, 4 predicted proteins | sample PopdelMetagenome_16_FD_206182 | JGI IMG/M metagenome (GOLD analysis project Ga0325410, IMG submission 206182) | Populus deltoides microbial communities from Bellville, Georgia, United States - Xylem-PdIQD-R3 | ecosystem: Host-associated > Plants > Phyllosphere > Stem > Wood/Secondary xylem... | reverse complement strand
TAATCTGCAATCTATCATTTTGGAAGAAGAATGGCTTCCTCATTTGAATATTTGAAGAGATCAAGCTGTCATCAGTGGATTTTATTAACTATATATCAAGCATAAAAAGCATTCAAATCGTAAGAAAGCAAACTCCCCCAATGATACTAAAGCCAATTGAAATAAAAATTCAATTAAAAAAAAATGTAGGGATGGAATTGAAGAAAAAAAATAAAAAAATGATTGAAAAATAAATAGTACTTAAAAAAATAATGACCAAATTTGATATAACAAAATCAAACAATTAAGGATGAAATTGAAAATAAAATCCAATTAGAAACAATCAATGTAAATAAAACAATTGCAATTAAAAAAAATTGAATCAAAAGAAAAAAGAAATTGAAGGGCTTTATAATTTTTTGAATGGCTAACACGTAATTCAAGAAAGAAAGAAAGAAAAGAAAAGAAAATCAATTGAAACTAAATTATATCTCATTATTATACACATGTCATCCAGAGAGAGAGGAAGAAAACGCCGAGACGTATGAAATGATGTTGTGGAAGCTTGATTTCAATCATTATCTTTAACTGGATGCAACACATAAAAAAAAATATCGAGCACGTGTCGACAATCCTTTTTTATGTGCAGAAAATAGAAAATGTTTCTATTACTAAACAACAATAACAAAAAATAACCTTATAAAATTACAATCAAGTCCTTTAAGCCAAGGCTAAAGAATTTGAATGGCAAGGCATTGGAGTAATTCAATTGTTCATAAAATTATAAAAATAAAAAAATACCTCTAGTACTAAATAACAATAATAAAAAATAAAAAATAACAATTAAGCTTCTAAAACCAAGATTAACAAATTTATATAGTAAAAATATTTGTGTGATTCAATTGTTTATGATAAAATTGAAATTACAATGTGGCTCTTGGATTAAAGATTTTAACTGTCTACTCTTTAAAGGCAATACGGTAATGATAATCCTACCCCATACAAATTAAAAATAACAAATTAGTTTGTGTAAAAATCATCCTTCCTCTCAAGGAAAGTTTAAAAAATTAAAGAATAAACGGTAAGAAAATAATTTTACTGTAACCCTTTACACATTTTACTGTAAAAATACTCATGTGTTTTAGTATTTTACTTAATATTGTGCGGATATGTGAACTTCATTGTGCATATAGAAAATAATATTGTTTATTTTGGACATAAGTTAAAAAAGAAAACTAAATTGATATATTTTAAATAAAAATTAAAGAATTCTTAAAATTAACTTAATCAGGTCTCGTTTAAATTTAACCTATTCAATTAAATCAGTGAGAATGACCTGTTCAATCTTGATTTAACCGGGACAATCTCCTAGCCAGTTCAAAATGAAATATGATCTATCATGTTGAGTTTAGTAGCTTAAATAAATATTTATTTTATAAAAAAAAAACTCAATTTTTAAATTTGCTAGGAAAAAATGACGTACAACAAATAAATGTCAGGCCAATCAGCTGCCACCACGTTTTGGTCGATCCGCTAATCAGACAACCTGGAAATTGCAACTACCAACCAGGAACTTGGTCGTTGATGATAGCCCATGGTTCCGCAACTCCAAGAAGTCGTGGTTTTACATGATCCTCTTTTCGACCGTATTTGATAATATGATGATTGATGTTTTTTTTAAAGTATTTTTTATTTGAAAATATATTTAAATAATATATTTTTATTATTGTAATTTTGTTTTTAATATTATTATATAAAAACAATAAAAAATTAAATCTATTTAAAAAAATTACTATTCATCTCTCGTGTGTGGACGGACGTACTTCCGCAACGGTACCCTATGATTTTTCTTTTTCTTATTCCCTTTTCAATAGGTCGGATTTTAATTAAATTATAGTAGATCCAGATCATATTTGTTTAATAGGTCAACTAGGATTGGGTTTTGTAAATTCATATTGGATTTTTTAATGGTTGATTCAGAGCCATGTGTTGATCATGTTAAAAATCAGGCTTAAAGATTTTATGTACGTCCAGGTAATATTTTATGTATCACTTTTTAAAAATTAAAAAATACAACTCCATTGAAAATAAAAAAAATAAATTATGAAGCATGATTCATAATCAACAATGTTGAATAATGACATTGAAAAAATATCAATTAAAAAAACACTTAAGTTAGCCGAGTTAACCTGCTAAATTCATAATATAAGTTATAAGATTAATATAACTACATAAAAAATAATTTGTAATAGATCATAATGTCCAATCTCTAATGAGACTATGATAACCCATATAAAATAAATTGAAACGGATTATGAATTTTAATTTCTAATCAACCTAAAATTAAATAAAAAAATAAAAAAAAATCAATTAAAAAGGGCCTCAAAATAAATAACTTGAGTCATCCTACCAAAACCACAACCATTTTAATAAGACTAATATAACCCGATGAAAAGTTTAAAAAAAATTTATGAAGCCTGATTATTAATCAACTCAATGTTAAATGATGAAATTAAAAAAAATCTTAATTGAAAAAATGATAGAAAAAAAACTTAAATCAAATCGTCAAACCTATGACCCTGGTAATGCGACTAAGAAAGCTTCATAGAAAATAAACAAAAAAAATGACCAAAGTCAATCCAGGTTATTACGCCAAATTCTTGATCTAGTCACGAGACTGAGACAGCCCCATAAAAAAATCAAAATAAATTATGAAGTACAATTCTCAATAAATTTACCATAAAATGATGAAATTATAATTTTTTTTAAATGACATAATAAAATGTCTCGAATCTATCAAGGTTAACCCGTGACCTTGGTTACGGGACCGGGATAACATCATAGAAAATAAATCATGAAGCATGATTCATAATCAACAATGTTGAATAATGACATTGAAAAAATATCAATTAAAAAAAACACTTGACTCAACCCAGTTAACCTGCTAAACTCATAATATGAGTTATAAGATTAATATAACTACAAAAAAAATAATTTGTAATAGATCATAATGTCGAATCTCTAATAAACTAAACGTGAAAGAATAAAACATGACAAATACACATAGATTAAAAACATAAAAATATTACGGGAAAAAATATTACTGCAAAGAATAATATTTTATGAGATGATGCGCTATAAAAATTACAACTATTTTAATTGTTGTTAATTGAATCAACCTGTGTTATAAAAAATATACACTATATTTGTTTGATTATATATGGATTCATATTAAGATAGATCTATTGCCAATCCTATCAATTTATCAATGGTCATCTGTTAGTATTAAAAAATAGAGATAATTGAATTTAACCACGAGATATAAATATTTTCAATTTCCTAGCATCCTCATAGAATTGAACAAGTGATATTTTTTTTTATTGAAACCAAGAAGCGACTGTCACTCGCTCATTGGCCAGCTACCACCATAATTGGTCCCAACTACCAATCTCTTTCAGATCGCGTGGATATAAAAAAGCAAAGTCCTCTGCGCCACTCCATAACGTAATCGTATTCGGTATGAATACATTCCACACCGTCTCTCTCCATTTCACCTCAAGCGCGTGCATATACTTCACCATTTAGATCCTCACACCGTACAAACACAACTTAATTGGTTGAGATCCACCACCCTGTCTCATAGCGCGTGGAAAGATTGTTGTTATCTGGCGTTTCGATTTTTAAAAGAAATAGGGAGGGAATTGGATTTCAATCATTGAAAGGAAAAATAAATAACAATTAAAGAAAGAAAAAAAACAGCTAAAACATACCGCCCGTCCCTTTATTGTCTCTCCCTTGTATCAACCAATTTCGGATCCTTAATTTTTTTTGTCCCTTCCTTTTCTAGCTTCAATCTCAAACCCTAATTTTTCAAATTCTTGACTGAAAAACATGGGATTATGGGAAGCTTTTCTCAACTGGATACGAAGGTAACCTTTTCATCCCCGTGTTTCTGTTTGGATGTCGAGAAAGTCTGGGACTTTTCTTTTCTTTTGTTGCTTGGTTTGGTTATAAAGATTGATAATTGGAGATTTGGGGCTTAAATTGGTTTAAATTGCTATTTGAGTTTTGATTTTAATTGATAGTTTTAGTGTCAAACTAACCCATAAATGAAAATGCTCAGATTGTTGTTTTATATAACTAAATTGGGAATCTAATGGGGGATTTATATGAAATTTGAAATTCTTGGTTAAGATATTCGAAGGGAGCACGTGGAATTTGTTTTGAGAGTTTATTGGTAGGTGATATTATTTGGTTGACTGTTTAATGGCTGTTTGGTTATATGAATCATAGGATGCTTTAGATGTAATACTTGATTTTTAACGCCTGGAATTAGTTTTAATTGGTTATTCGGAGCATAGAATTCGTCAGTTTAACCTCTTTAAAGCTCCGTGAACTTGATACCGTGAATTTTTGAACTGGAGCAGCATCACTTTTTGACGGAAGCGCATGGCTGTATCAACTACCGTTTTCCTTCAAAGTTATTTGAGAATTTGAAGCTGTAATGCTTTGGTTGCACTGAATTCTATACATGATGTTTCATAAGCAGCGTGAAAAAGGGAAACACGGTGTTCTGTAGTATGCCGGCAGCTCTATCATACAATGTCTTGTTGGTTGGACTCTGTTTTTGTCTCTACGTTTGAGTCTTGTTTGTTCTTCTTTGAACTTTCCACAACGAGTGGAAAAAGTTCAATTTGTATTGAACAGTTTACTGTTTAAAATAATCGAAGAGATTTTGATTCTCAAGTAGTGTGCCCTGCCTTTTGAAAGTCATTTATTTTGTAGCCTTTGCTGTGAAAAACATATTCTGTGAGATCATTAAACCTTGATACCACTGGCCTCTTCACTCATTCTTTTTGGATGGGCTTTGAAGATCTCTATGTGCGAAAAGTTAGCTTCTGGGAAGCCTTTGCATTAGGGTAGACCGTTTGTTTGTATTTGAGTGTCCTTGTCTGAACTATTGAGATGGTTGACACGAATTTTCACTCTTGGATTGGGAGCTTCTCATTTTAAATTGCGAGCCTGTTTGGGTTGAAATGATCAGTCATCCATGCTGCTCATCTTTTCTATTGCTATCTAACCTGGAAAGACTTTTACACATAATTTAATCTTTCTTTCTAATTATTTTTATTTAATGGTTGTAGTCTCTTTTTCAAGCAAGAAATGGAGCTGTCTCTAATAGGACTTCAGAATGCTGGGAAGACTTCTCTTGTAAATGTTATTGCGGTAAGTAAGAGTTCTTGTGAGAGGCGTGATCTATATTTTATATGTTTCTCTCCTCCTTTGGTTCGGATGCTGATGGCTGTATTTTTGTTTCTGGCTGTTGATTCTAGACTGGTGGATATAGCGAAGACATGATCCCAACGGTACGCCGTTATCTCACAAATTGTCATTCCATTATGCAGAAAATTTTGCCTAAGAAGTTTTCATTCTGCCTGTAATTCTTTTTATATCACTATCACATTAATCCTATTGACATTCAAGTCACCTCTTTCACTGTCAGGTTGGATTTAATATGAGGAAGGTTACAAAAGGCAATGTCACAATAAAGTTGTGGGATCTCGGAGGTCAACCACGATTCCGCAGTATGTGGGAGAGATATTGTCGTGCAGTTTCGGCCATTGTGTATGTCTCACACTGCTTAATATTCTCATAACACTGTCTTTGAACTTGGAAGACTCTCATTATATTAGTTTTAAACATGGTCATTGCTTATTAATAATTACAGATGATGTTTTGCTTTTGCTTTTGTTCTTTATTTTTTTCCCCTTTGTGAAAAAAACATGTGTTAGCCGGTCTTTTAGGGATAATAATCTCTCATAGTAATTGCTGGGGATGTTTTTCTGTGATTTCAGTTGAAGTGCTTTTATAGTGTCATTGCAAGAGACTTTGGATGTAGAAGATCCTATTTATGCAGTGCCCTAATAGAAGAATTGCATTTCCACTTGGCCCTTTCATATACATTATGGTTTATGTTTATCCCACTCTCTGTTGCATATGCACCTTTGTATTTCAAAGCTAAGCATGAGGAGTACAATGTACCATTTTTGTCATGAGGGTGCTGAAACTAGTTAAATAAGTGACTCTTCATGTTGTCGCACACAGCAAAAATTTGTTTATGGATAAGATATCTTTTACTATCCACTGTCTGGTAAACCAGCTTAATGAATTATATATTATTTGTTTTTCTTTGTTTTTTCATGCAGATATGTCGTGGATGCTGCTGATTATGATAATTTATCTGTCTCAAAAAGTGAACTTCATGATCTTTTGAGTAAACCGTCATTGAGTGGTATCCCTTTGTTAGTACTGGGAAATAAGATTGACAAACCCGGATCCTTGTCTAAGGAAGATTTTATGGAACAAATGTAAGTTCACTAGATATCTTAAGATGCATGCAGGAGGCTGTAAAACAATTTTGTATTATCAGTTTTCAGAGCATTTTATGCTAAGAATTATGTTATTCTGTGCAGGGGGCTTAAGTCCATCACCGACAGAGAAGTATGCTGCTACATGATCTCATGCAAGAACTCAACCAACATCGATACAGTTATTGACTGGCTTGTAAAACATTCAAAATCAAAGAATTGAGCATCAGTTCCTGTACTTTTCAGCTTTCGCAGCCACGATTTTGAGTTGCTAATTAAAGTTCGTCTGCTGTGTCTAACTGGGTTATCGATGTCTGACCATTGTCTTTCATTTTCTCCTGTGGGCTCTAGTTAATGTATGTATCATTTGAGTTCACGTCCAAGTGTTATTGACACACTAGTAATGTTTGGTTGCGTACTGGTTTGATTTTTATGGACAAATATTTAATCAATTAGTGTGATTTCCTAATACAAACTTGCGACAGTGATTTTGAATGAATAATGATCTTTGCCCGTATTGGCAGTTTTGTATTTCTTTGAGATGCTGGTACTCGGAAGAATCGATTTTTTTAAAAAAATGAATTTATTTATTTATTTTTTTAAAATTAATATTTTTTAGTATTTTTAAATTATTTTAATGCAATGATATTAAAAATAATTTTTTAAAATAAAAAATATTTTTTTAATAAAAAAATATTTTAAAAAAACAATTGTAATTAAATTTTTAAAATGATGGTTACGGTTCCTGTGGAACAGGTGCTGTGCATGCATGGTACACCCGTGGTCTAGACCAATTTTTGGTCGTGGTTTAAACCCTAACACCAATGGCCTAGTTCTAGTTGAAGGACTCGTAAAAAGGTATCGTTGTAAAAAAGCAGGCCACAAATAACAGATCTTTGCTCAGGTGTGAAAGAAATAACATTTTAGTTAGTCAGTGACACCGCAAGAGGGTAGAAATCTCCCAGTTGGACTCGTGGATCCTATCTAAAAAGAAGGGAGAAAAATAAAGATCACTGATTAAAATTTGCTAAACAAAGATTTTCATATTATTTTAATATATTAATATTAATATTAAAAATAAAATAAATTTATTTTAATATACTTTTAAATAAAAATACTTTAAAAACCAATGCGTATCACTTATTAACCAAATACAAAAACCCACCTCGGGTTATAATCCCCGTCACCATCCTCCTAGTTTGCTTTAGAAACCAATATTAAAGTAGCTTAGCATTGGGCTTGAGTCTATGGGCCCCTGCTGTTAAGGCGACAACCCTGATTATATAAAATCCAAGTACTGTTATATAACCTTGAACTGTAAAAACTGTAGCATACATAAATATTTGAAAAACACCTGAGTACTTGATGTTGTTTCCCGTAATAAAACCAACCACCCAACCAACCAAATTGGAAACCAACAACTGTCTTATCTTTTGGCTTTTTCGAGTTTTGACCTCAGTCAAATGCACACTTATCAATGTATCATGGTTTGTTTGTTTGCCTAGAAAACCGAGGAGAAGTGTAGAGAAAACGACTTCGAAAATCCTGTCCTCATTTTCTCTTCCTTTCCCACTGTTTTCCTGGCACTCGAATGGAGTATCAACAGTGACATCCCCCGTGGAACGTTTTCGGGCTATGTGTGCGTGTATTGTAACCACTAACCATCTACTCTCTCTCCGAATGTAGAGTATAATTCAGTTGACAAATTAAAGGTATTAGAAGTGACATCTTGTAGTGATAATATGTGGGTTCTGGTTATTTTTGTTAGTTATGTGGATTTTATGTGTTGGTGGTTGTTTTGTTTTGTGAAAACTTCTGGGTTGCAGCACTCTTTATATATATATATATATATATTTGTGGTGAGATTCTATTCTGTATAAGCCATTAATATAATCCTGTTTTGTTGGATTTCAAGAGTTATAATACTGGACTAAATGTCTGGTTGCATATTCTTTTACCCTTTATTTCTGTGTGTTTTTTTTTTTTTGCCTCATGTTGTGGCTGTATGCGATGGAGATCGTATATTTGTTATTTTGTTTTATATTCCATGCACTGGATATTGTGGTTTATCTTACTTTATGACCGATTACTGTGTTGCCAATCGTACTCGAGCATTATTTTGTTATAGAACATCCAATTAGGGCCAGTAAAACTATTAAGTTTACAGGCATGCTTCTTGAATTCCATATACTTCACCACTGTCTGTGCTTCGGCAGCAAGGGTGGACATAATTGAGGGCCTCTTGCACCTAATCAGGCTGCAGAATATTTTCATTTACGAAGCCTAAACTTAAATCTTGTTGTTCCAAGGTAGTATTCAGTACATATTTGTTATCTGTGCAGTCCATTCCTAGTAATTTTTTGGTGACCTATAGTAAATCAGATATTTGTCAATGTTGTTATTTTTCTGCGATCATTTACCAATCAAACTGTTTGCTGTGGAGCTTCTTTTCTAACATGATGTTGTGACTGGACCATGAATATTCTGCTGTAACATGATGTCTCTCGTTCCATCTTGCATTCTCATCTCAGAAGTCAACTCCATTTATTTATTCCTTGTGGGTTGAGTTGGGATTTAATTTTCTGTGATTCTCTAAATATTCTATAAAGTTTGGGCAAAAAAAGAAAAAAAGAACTGATTGCAACCTCTCATGAATAGCAAGATTCTAACGGGGCATTCTGAGAATCATACTCGGGACCTCTCGCACCCAAAGCGAGAATCATACCACTAGACCAAATGCCCTTTGTGATCTGGGAAAGCAAAACCTAAATGGTCATTGAATTTCTGAAACAGGAAAATGGCCATTCTATGCTGGAATTGGTTGCTTTACACCGTGAGAATTTGTCTCATTCGCTTTGAATTGTCTAACTAAATGTTTTCATATTCACCAACTTAATCAGATGCATTCCTGAGTTTCTTAACCATGATTTGTATCACTGAAGGTTCTTCTTAAGATTTTCTTTTCCTTCTGAACATTGACAGGCTCTACTACATTGAGTAAAATGCTGCAGAAACAGAAAGGCTTATGTTGATAAATGTGTTGAAGGCATGAATATCGATTACAAGCTGCTTTGACATTATATATCCTACCATTTTAGATACGTGACAGGACTGAGCTGACTATACATTTGGCAGAAAGCTGATCACTACAATGCTATGCCGAACAGACCTAACCTTTTGATTTGTTGCTATACAAGTTGACTTTTAAAATCTTTCCATGCTCTAGCATCAACTCGTGCATTAAAATTAGCTTTGGGTATGTTTCTGTTCTCTTATTTTTGTCATGTCAATTGAGTTACTGAATTTGTTGCATCAAATTGATGCGTACACTATTTGGCAGGTTCAGGTAAATGACTTTTTCCAATGGCTGAAGCCAGTGACAGGTGTGAGCCTTTCTTTCATACCTTGATTTCAGCAAAGTCTGCTTATTTATTGATCAGCTTATTGGTAATGAATCTTACCAGAAAAGAAACGTTTCTGAATTTTCTTTAATATAGGCATATTTGTAACTTTCCCTCCTTGTTAACTCTGCTGATTTATTTATTTCAAATACCGTGGCACAAAATCTTGTTGAAAGACTAACATATCTGAATATCAAAATTTCAGTATCATAGTTTTTCAGTTTTACCTTAAAGCTGTCACGTGGAAGAGAGAAAACCAAACATTATGGCTAGAGTGAAAAATGGGGCATTCCGAGAATCGAACTCGGGACCTCTCGCACCCAAAGCGAGAATCATACCACTAGACCAAATGCCCAGCCGGTTATATTTATTATGGCAATCTATCTTAATGATCTTACAACCGTAAGTTGAAGGTATACAGCATAGTTTTCAGCTGGAATGTCAATTCGCCATGACACTTTGAGGCGTGACAGTCTTCTTATTGGTTTTATGACCTCCTTTCTAGCAAAAAGAGTGGAAAGAGTAATCATTTTAGTTTCAAGTCTAATGCCTTTCTTTTAGTAAATAAGTTTCAAGTCTAATGCCTTTCTTTTAGTTAATAAATAGTACATTTCTCTCCAAAGGATCAAAGTTTCTATGGTGTAAATTGGAAAAGAACCACTGATTTTTTGTGTAGTTCTACTGGTTCTTTATTGCACTTGCAGTTGGGAACCCAGAGTGAAGACTGGACTCTAGATGGCAATCTGTTTTCAGTTTTAATGTTGTTCTGTCCACCCATAAAATGAAACATGCTGCTTATTCTTCTCAATTTATTGATAAAAAATGTTCTTAGGAAAGATTCCGGGTTAAGTGAGAGTTTTGAGTTGAGCGGTGGTCAATTAATATACTAGTACAACGGTGCCTTTTGGCTCTTTCTAGTCAAATCTTACCTGCTGTAAGAAATTAATTTCCCTTTTGATTTATCTGATTTAACTTTGCAGCTTATATCCCTCAAAATTTTATCTCCTGTATTTGGTGTTGCCTGCTGCAGTCCTTGACCAGATGTTCTTTTCTGGTGTTATTAAAAGGTTGTAAGAAGAAATAGACCAGTCATATTCTGGTGAGGTGTTCTTCTCAATACTGTAAACAAATTCACATCACTGCTATGTAAAGAATGTCCAAACAATGGTATGTTTCTATTGTCTAATTTTGGCTCTCAAAATGTTTTCATACATTTGGCAGGGTTGAGGTATACCATACATGGTTTTGTTTGATTGCTTGTGCACAAGCACATTTCTAGATTTCTTGCCTTGATTTCACAACCAACTGTTATTTGCTTGTCAATTTCCATGATGTAGGATCTTATCTGAAAGGCACTCATATTGTATGTGTATTCTGACGTTGTCATATTGTATTGAAGTTGACTTTGACTAGATCACAGGGCTAGGTCCAATTTTTATAACAATAATATGAGAACCTACCCCAAAAAATAAATAATAAAAAAATAGAACTAAAAAATTATTAGAAACTGAATCCTTAAAATCTGACTGGAAAATTTTTGGGGCATTCCGAGAATCGAACTCGGGACCTCTCGCACCCAAAGCGAGAATCATACCACTAGACCAAATGCCCATTTCTTGATGTGTATTTTATTTAAATGTTAATTAATGTCTTCTACTATTGCTCCTGATAATTTTAAAGTGAGTTGTAGCCACTCCAGTGGATCAAACATTTTCTATTGTCAGGCCTTTTGGCAGTTCTTATTTCCATTCCTCTAGTGGATGGAATGCAAAAAACTGTATAGAAATCCTCTAGAGTGGATTCCTTTTCTTTTCCCCTATTGCTAGAGACAAAAGCAGTGATGGTTACATGTCTCAATATGCGTGTATAAATGTACAGACACACATGTACATGTTTATTTTCATTGTGACAAATGAATAAAATGCCACAGATGACATTATTTGGCACCAAATTTGAGTATTTGAAATATTTTTCCGTTTAGTTGCTCCGGGGGAGGATAATATTTTACTGCAGAGGATGTGTGCTTCACAATTTATCTTCTTTGCTTCAGCACCTCTTGCTGCATTCTCTGTCAAAATTTTAATTACAATATGATCTCTATTCTGGAATATTTTTCAATTATGATGCAAATCAACTAAAATGTAATATTCATTTGTCATAATATTTTGAGATCCTTGTCTGAAAATATTACATATTACCAAGTCAGGACTCTAGAAGGCACAGAACTGGGAATTATTTTTGTTTTAGTCTACAGTGAAATTAGGCTTAGTTGTGCTGATTGACTAGAGTTGATTCTATCAATGACGTTTCATGTTAGGCAACATGTCATAATTATGTTTAGTGATAAGAGTTGAGTACTTATCAATGGAGTTTCTTGCTAGATAGTACGCCATTCATGAGTAGTTATGATGTGAGGATGCATGGTAGTATAGCTTGAAAGTATAGCAAAAAATAGGCGGGGAAGGGATGAATGGCGAGTGTGGTGGAAAGCTGATCACAAAATGCCATATTCAAGATATCAGAACCTTCTACATGTGAAGGGGCATTCCGAGAATTGAACTTGGGACCTCTCGCACCCTATGCGAGAATCATACCACTAGACCAAATGCCCAATAGCCGAGGCTGATTTTCTAATTTTCTTTGCATGAAGTTTCTGATAAATTTGAAGTGAATTCTTTTCTTGTGGTTCAACAGTTTCTGGTCTCTTGGATTTGAATG
>Ga0325410_1006883_pt1 | contig 12476 bp, 8 predicted proteins | sample PopdelMetagenome_16_FD_206182 | JGI IMG/M metagenome (GOLD analysis project Ga0325410, IMG submission 206182) | Populus deltoides microbial communities from Bellville, Georgia, United States - Xylem-PdIQD-R3 | ecosystem: Host-associated > Plants > Phyllosphere > Stem > Wood/Secondary xylem... | reverse complement strand
AGGGAAATTAAATAGCTAGCAAGATAGTGGCCAGATAGTTTACACAGAATTGTTAAAAAAGTCAATAATTTCTCATTTTCTTTTTATAAAGTCTATAGATAGTTAGATTTACATATAGATAGCTAGATTTAAATTTGTATTTAATTCAAATGTGTTTTACTTAATATGTAAGTCTACAATTCTAGTATTTATAAATATTACAACACCACAATAAAGGTTATGACAGTGATTTCAAAATCTCTTTATGCTATCAATGCAACGTAAAGGAATTCACATCCTTTGATCCTATGGCCTCTAACACATCATTCTCCTCCTTGTCCTTCAACATTATGGTACCCCTTTTAACCATTAAATTATCTTCTTCTAACTATTTTCTTTGGCGTAGTCAAGTATTACCACTGTTGAAAATCCTAATATCTGTCTTTGGATATTTTAATGATTATGTTGCGATGTCTTCTGCAACTGATGCTTCTGGTTTTGAAAATTCAGAACTTGTTGAGTGGCAACAAATGGATCAACTTGTGCTGAGCCTTATACTTTCTTCCTTAACTGAGGAACCCATGTCTATTGTTGTTGGATTACCTTTCTCTCATGCAGTTTGGTCTATGCTGGAGACCACTTTCAGTCATCTTTCCAAATCTTGTGAGCTACGCATCAAAGATGACCTGCAGCACATGAAGAAAAACTCATGTAGTGTTGTAGAATTTTTCTGAGATTCAAAGCCACTTGCGATTAGTTGGATGTTATCGGCAGACCTGTTGATGACCTTGACAAACTTCACTGGTATTTGTGTGGTCTTGGTTCTGAATTTTCTATCTTTTCTACCACTCAACTATCAATTTAACCTCCTCCATCATTTATTGAAATTGTTCCAAAGGCCGAAAACTATGAAATCTTTGTTCAATCATTGGAGTCATCTTCTTATACAAGCTTCCCTGCTGCTTTTACTACATCTCACAATGCTATTACATCTCCCAATACTTATGGTCTCAATTCTGGTCGTGGAAGTGACCATCATTTTCGCGGTGGTCATGACAAGGGTTTTCGTAACAATCATAATTGTCCTATTCGATGCCAAATTTTTCATGTTGAAGGTCATTATACATCCTCATGCAGTGATCGATATTCTCGTCCTTCAGAATCAACACATTTAATGGAAGCATTCACTTCTTGCTCACTCAATGATAGTCAAACCTCTAATTGGTACACTGATACTAGCATAACAACTCATGTGATTCATGATGCCACTCAATTGGAAAAAATCGAAATGTATAGCGGTAAGGATTGTGTTGTTGTTAGTAATGGTGCCTCACTTTCAATTTCTCATACTAATACTTTTTCCCTAAACTTCCTTACTTAAATGACTAGATGTTTTAGTTGTGCCTGGACTCACCAAAAATATTATATTTATAAGTAAATTTATATATGATTTTCCTTATTATATCACCTTTATTAAAGATTTTTTTGTCATATAAAATTTAGTCACAAGAAAGGTGATAAATATGCTTCAGTTGTCAGCTTGCTAAGAGTCATCATCTTTCCTTTTAACCTAATGATAAATATGCTTCATCTATATTAGTACTTGTTCACTATGATTTATGGGGTCATCCCCTATCTCTTCAATTATTGGCTTTAAATATTATGTAATTTATTATTGATTATTCTAGATTTGCATGGTTCTATCCTTTGAAATTTAAATCATATTTTTTTGTACTTTTATTCAATTTCAAAAATTTATAAAGAACAAATTTTCAATAAAAATCAAGATTTTTCAAAGCGATGGTAGAACTAAATTTACATGTCATAAATTTAAGAACCAAATAATTCAATCTGGAATTCATCATCGCTTATCTTATCCATATACTCTATCTTAAAATAAGAGTGCAAAGTGCAAATTATTGACATATAACTGAAACTTGACTTGTTATGCTTTTGCATTCTCGTATTCCCCTAAAATTTTGGGTTGATGTTTTCAACACTGCCACTTTTATAATTAATCGGCTGCTAACTCCTACTCTTCATGGTGTGTTTTTATTTGAAATGTTAGTCTATTTAATTCTTTGCTTACCATATGTGAGCCTAAAGGTTTCAAATCAACAGTTAAGCAACTAGGTTAGATAGTTGCGATAGATGAAGAAACTCAGGCTCTTCAACATAATAACACATAGGATCTGGTTCCTCGACCAACTCACAACAATATGGTGGGTTTTAAATAGGTTTATTGAGTTAAATATTTATCAAATGGCTTTGTGGATTGTCTTAAAGCTTGACTTGTTGCACAAGAATACACTCAATTGTCAGGTCTAGATTTTACTGACACTTTTAGTCTTGTTATTAAGGTCTTTATAATTTAGGTTATGTTATCCTTAGCTATTTCAAATCATTAGCCTCTATATCAATTTGATGTTAAGAATGTGTTTTTTAATGATTTTCTATAGGAATAAGTATATATGAAATAACCACTGGTTATATTGATTCTTAACATCCCACTTATGTGTGTAAACTCTGCAAAGCAAGTTACAGGCTCAAATAAGCTCTTAAGGCTTGGCTTCATAATTTTAGCACATTTCTCATAAATGTTGGATTTTTGTCTAGTCATGCTGATTCATCATTATTCATTTTCTTCAAGGATAATAATTTAATTTATTTATTGTTATATGCTGATAATATTATTGTCACTAACAACAATTCAACTCTTCTTGATGACTTCATTAGTAGATTAACAAAAGAATTTGCTACCAAGAACATGGGATCCTAAGCTATTTTTTAAGCTTAGAAGTTCATCAACATTCTAATGGTTTTTTTACTAAGTTATGCTTTGTGCATAATTAATAGACTGTAAACCAATAGGTGGTCTTATGGTAGTTGCTCAATATCTTTCTAACACTAGTCTTGACTTTGATTATCCATCCTTCTATCAATCTCTTGTTGGGCTCTTTAATGCCTCACGATCACCAGACCTGACATGACTCATATTGTCATTACTATCAGTCAATTCATGTACACGTCATATATTGCTCACTTTCAAGCTGTAAAACGAATTCTTTGCTACATTAAATGCACTATTCAATTTGGTTTATCTCTGGCATGGTCTTCTTCACCAGCTCCTCTTGCTTATTTAGATGTTGATTGGGTTGGCTACCCTGACATAAGAAGATCTATTTTTGGTTATACAATTTATTTTGGAGATAATCTTGTGTCTTAGAGTTCTAAGAAACAACCAATAATATCTTGATAAAGTTGTGAATAAGAATATCATGCTATAGCTTTTGCTACAGCTGAGGTTAAATGGTTGGCTCATTAATCTTTTTTAAGATCTCAAAGGTATTCTTTGTGAAAATCAAAGTTCAATTTTTCTTGTTATCAATCTTGTCACACATAATCATCCTAAACACTTTGATTTAGATTACCACTTTGTTAGAGAATAGGTAGCTTCAGGAAAACTACAGGTTCATTATGTTCCAATTGATCTTTAGATTGTAGAAATGTTCACAAAGAGTTTTGGTTAATCTTCATTCCTTTTTCTTCATTCTAAGCTACATGCATGTTCATGACTGTTAAACACTTTGCATGTAGGAGGTAATAGAGTTATGCATGACTCTGTTAAGGCAGAATCAACAGAGTCCTTGTCAAATGCTATTTGTAACAACTAGATAGATAAATTTAAATATAGATAGCTAGATTTAAATTTGTATTTTATTCAAATATGTTTCACTTAATCTGTAACTCTACAACTCTAGTATTTATAAATACTACAACAACGCAATAAAGGTTGTGATGGTGATTTCAAAATATCTTTATATACAAGCACATAAAAAAAAAGAGCAAAAAAGAACCTGTAGAAGCCAATGAGGTAATTTAACGTGTCTGACATAATTAATTTGAGATTGATGTATTTGTCTGAAATCTTGAGGCAATTTCATTTCTAATAACTTTACTAGCTATGTGTTGATAAGATTAAAGCTAGATTTTGCATCTTAAATAAAAAAAATAAATAAATAAGGCAAACAAATCTTGAACCTGTTTAATTCAATTAACTTTCTTTGGTTTGTAAGTGAGCTAGTAGCTCAATTGAAAATAGTCAAGTCGTAAAGAGTTAACTAGCAGTAGAGAACATTCATGTTTCAAATCTCATCGCTTGCATTTTCTCAACCCATATATAAATATACAATCGACTAGGGATCTTAAGTTGACAGACTCTCCCTCGTGGTTTGGCTCTTAAAAGTGACCACTTACTCGTGAATCGTGTCGGTGTATCCATGATATATATATAAAAAAAAACTATCTTTTATTTACAAAGCTTATAGTTCATGCAGGCACCTTTACAAAAAAAAATTGTTTGAGCAATTTCAATATCTTTAAAATATGTTTTGCAAGATCAACACAATTCCAAAACTCATTAACGAGGGAAAATTTATTTTCTATGAAGTTTTTCCACAACTTCATCACAAACACACATACATATCCTTTCAATTGTTATTTAATTTATATTTTTGCAATAGTTGGATAAATTAAAAGTTTATTTAGAATTATCACCTTGTGTTGTATTTGGATTACTGTGTTGTAGCATGATATATAGTTGAAAGTAGTATTAATGGAAACAATTTTTGGCAAATTATAATTATGCTTCTAAGATTATATTGCATTTTACTTACAAAAAGTGGACATCATAATAAAATATCTTAGTTTTGATTCAAAGCATGGAATATTCTATTTGAATTCAAAAGGAAAATAATTTTAATTGAAATAATTATATACTTTTTTTCAAAAACAGAATAAATCTTAACCACTTGCAACTTTTAAACAAAAAGTAGAAAAAACAATTATACTTCAAAAATATTAAAATATGGAAACACAAAACAAACTAGAGATGTGTAAGTTTTGAACTCCATGATTGTACGTAATTGTAACTTTTACTAAACCCACAGTCCCACACATATTTTCTTCTTACAACAAAATAGAATTTCACCAAACACAGCTTGAAAGCAGTGGAAAGCAACTCGACTTCAAAAACACAGATATACCAATAGACTAGAGATAATTGTATTTATTGTCCTTCCATGGTGTTCAAGTCTCTTTCCAAGTCCACTTCCCGTCATCAAAGTCATATGTGCTTCTCATGGCTTGAAAACATGACGAGTATAAGAGACTTTTTTTCTTCGTAAACTTCTCTATCACAAATTGTCAAAAATAAAATGCTACCTAATGAGTCTGTACGCATTCAAACTATAGCCCCACCCTCTGAAATGTAAATATATTTTAAAAGGGCTCCAATATCTTAATACGGATATAGGATATAAATATACACGTTGTCTACGATATGATATATAAGAAAGAGACTTCAAAAAAAAATAAACAAAAAAGAAGTCAAATTTGGACATGTAGGAGATGCGGCAGGAAACACAAGCGGCACACACAACAGCATATAATGACACTGTGTAAACAGAGCCTCTCATCCTTTTTTTACTTCTTACCCGCCATGTTCTTCCTCTAAACAATAGCTTTCAAAACACAAACAGCTACTATTAAAACCTTTAAATCCTACCCTTCTCAACCTTCACCCAAAATTCTCCTCTTTTTCAGCTTCCAGTTTCTCCCCTGTCTTCATTTTCAAAAAGCTTTCTCTTCACCTTTAAGCTTTTCTTGCTAAATCACCTGAAGTGCTCAGGCTTCTCCCCCATGAAAACTTAATTTATCCTATACCATCAAGCAACATATACATAATCCACTCTTGTCGTTCAAATTCTACTTTGAACGTTTTCCAGCTGAGCTGACTTATACAGAACTGAAAAAGGAGTTCAAGAAACATGGAAAAGTTATTTCTCTTTTTGTCTCCAGAAGGAAAATGAAATTGGGAAGACGCTTTGGTTTTGTCACATTACAATCACACCAACTACAGGATATCCTCAAAGAAAGGCTGAATCTTATCTGGTTTAACACCTATAAACTCAGGGCTAATAAGGTGCGATTTAGTAAACCATCTATTAACTTGTCAATGGGAAAACAGGAAGCTTTATCGAAGACAAATCAAACCTGGACACGCGTTAGAGATGGACGGAACTATGTAGACTTGGTCAAAACACCAGGATGTGGAAAAACTCTAGAGGCACGAACAATGATACATGAAACTAAGGACGAAGATGTAGAGTGGCTGCATATAATTCTTGTGTGTGTTATTGCATTTGATGTTGACTATACTGCTCTCAAAACAAAGCTGATGCAAAGTGGATTGGGGATGATTGGCTTAAAATTTTTGGGAGCAAAACAAGTTATTCTAACTTTTAACACTTATGACTCCATGATTGAAGCTACTAAGTTAGAAGCTGTTGAATGGGAAATAGTTTTTACTGAAATCAGACCATGGCCAAGAGCAGACAGAGCTATTGGTAGATTTACATGGGTTAATATCTCTGGGTTGCCTTTGGCTGCATGGAATAAGGACCGCATTACAAATATTCTAGCAGCACAAGGCAAGGTCATTGGATATGACTTAAGTAGTGTTGGCCACAGCTACATCTCTGGAGTCCATGTCTTAATTGCTACACCATCTACAGACTCTTTGCATGACAGAACTCAACTGACTTTAGATGGGGAACAGTTTCAGATTTCAGTGGCAGAGATTGGACAACCTTCATGTCCAAAACTCTCATCAATTCAAGACTACTCTCTTGAATCTGGATCCGAGGATGAAGATTTTCGTGACGTGCACAGCGTCACGAAAAGGGGATTTTGGGTTTAATAGCTGCTTCCTGTAAATTAAAGGACTCAACTCCTTTCTTTTGTCTTTTAATTTGATAATTTTCTTTTAATTTCAAAACTAATTTAAACTAATCAGATCATGCAAGAACTCGATTAAAAAAAAAGTTTTGAAAATGAAAAAACTAAAATAGAATCATCAGGGGAGCTGAGTTGACACCTCAAGAGCCAAAGTTTTCAAAACAGAAATGTTATGCTTTAGTCCTCTCAAGGGCCAAAGACTTAAAAATAGAAATATTATGCTTGAGTCCTCTCAAGAGCCAAATAGTAATTAACCTCTTGGTGCTTACCGCTGATTCATAATATATATCTCACAACTATATCTATAATATTATGCGAGAGAGAATGGAAGATTATTTATGAAGTAAAACCTCGAATAGTGATGTCAAATCCTAAGAAAAAGATTGACATCATGTTCTTATCATTCTGGACCAACCACATCCTTTCCTTTATGGCTGGATGGTCTTGTTCTTTAGTGCTTAACAATTTGGAGGATGCGGCCCATTGACCTGGAATTCCACTCCACGCAAACATTGACAGGGATACAACTAAAAAGCCAATACATAAAGAAATAACTTCACAATATTAAATTATCAAGCTATTAAAAGAAGCATATATTTTAGAAGAAGAGAATTATTTTTAATTTAGAGATGTCAATTTGTAATCTATTCACTTGTTGTTGACATCACATTCTAAAAGACTCGAAGTGAATTGGAGTAATAAAAAAAAATATAGTGTTAAACTTGTTTTTACATTTTAAAAATGCTTTTTAAAAAATTAAATTTTGTTTTAAATTAATTATTTTTTAGTATTTTTACATTATTTTGATGTGTTGATGTCAAAAATAATTTTAAAAAATTTTAAAAAATATTATCTTTTAAAAATAATTTAAAAAACAACTGCAATCACTTTCAGACATCCCGGAGTGGTGGGTCTTCTCCCTTAATCAAGAATTCTTTTTAGAGAAAAGAGGGAGACAGGGATGGAAGTAGGTAAAGTTTCTCTTGGTGTAAGGTGCTTGACAATATGGTAGCGGTTGCTTTTTAAATAACTTTTTTTGTTGAAATGCATGTCAATGATATTTTTTTTTATTTTTTAAAAATTATTTTTGACATCAGCACATCAAAATGATTCAAAACGTATAAACCATATTAAATTTTAAAAAAAAAATTTAAATTTTTTAAAAACACAGTTTGCACCGCGTTCCCAAACATATTCACACAAACCACAGGAACAAGCAGTGGAGGGAGCCAAATAACAATGGGCACGGGTTAGCTTAATTAATTGGGATTAACGGCTTGTTAGGTCTACATAATCAAATTATGGTGTGCGCTTTTCTCTCTCTCTCACATGTCGAAAATTAGACCTTTAACTATTGAGTGTTAACTATCATCGTCCAAAATTTAATGATTAGAAGGCAAATGATGCACTTTATCCTGTAATCCACCATTGAAGATTCCAAATATCCTTTGTTTCACATTCAATGGACTTATATACTAACCTACATGGTTACATACTATATACATATACAGCATACATTTGCTTCTTATATGCTTAAATTTTATTATTGTCCCAAAAGCCATGAGGAATGATATAGTTTGAGATTTTTTTAATTGTTATAGAATAGCTAGATTTATTTCTTCCATAAGAAATAAAATGTTTTTTTTAGTCGATTTGAAAACTAGTTTGATTTACATTTCATTTGAGAACAAACCGTATTCTCTAAAAATTTAATTTTTTTTAAAAATAATTTTTTATGTGTTTTTTATCGTTTTGATACGCTGATCTAAAAAATATTATTTTGATGTATTTCGGCATGAAAAATACTTTGAAAAACAACCACAACCACTCTCCCATACAGGCTTAATGCGAACGATTTCAAAAACACCCCCCCCCCCTCTCTCTCTCTCTCTCTCTCTCTCTCTCTCTCTCTCTCTCTCTCTCTCTCTCTCTCTCTCTCTCTCTCTCACACACACACACACACACACACACACACACACACACACACACACACAATTGAATGAGTGTTACTATTTTTTCAGACTTGAATTAATGTACTACCTTACTTACCTCAATTTAAAATTTTATGCGAACATATGACCTCACTATTTTGTCACAACTTTCTTTCCTTTTCTTTTCATTCGGTGTTTCAATGGATTTGGATTATATACTGGTGGATATGTTTATTCCCACTAAATCTCATTCATCTCTTTTAGAATTTGATTTTGAGATGAAACTTAATTATGAAATTATCCTAGTAATGTCTGTAACTTTATTCAAACAACAAGTAATTATGTTTATCTAGCATTGGAGATTAGTCAGTATTGATGAATATTGAGCACATTTGTCAGCTCATCACAAGATAATATATATCTACACCTTTGAATACTCTATCAATTGCACTAGAAAATTCTCGTATTCCTATCTTATCTCTTGAGATAGCCATAACTTTTGTAAGAAAGTTAATAATTTACTAAGGAAAGGCACTTAGTTGTGTTGCACTTAACGCAATCCACTAATAAGTGAAACAAAAAGAACTTCCAAGTTGATTTGGGAGATGTTAGTCCTTATTTTGCTTGCATAGATACATTTCTCTTCTTATCCAACAAATTAGTAATGTAGCCTAAGAATATTACCTTTTGCGATTTGAGTAATGTAGCCTAAGAGTGTGTTTGGTATTGCGGTAGCTGTTGTGGTTGTAGTTTAAAAAAAATTATTTTATAAAAAGTACTTTTAGTTGAGGTTGGATTGAAAAAATAGGTGTTTGGTTAAAAGTGTGGTTGAACAAAAAATAGTTTAATGTGTTTGGTTAAAAATGCTTTTGAAATTGAGGTTATAAAATAATTTTAAAAATATATATATTAATCTTAATGGTTTTTAATTTAAATATTATAGATTTAACTATTACTATTATATCATGAAATAAATAATGCTTTATATAAAATATTTTTTATTATTCCATCAAACCATCTACAATTTCATTATGTATAAAATTCATCTGACAAGAACTACAGTTTCCATATTTTTGTGAGCGTGCAATAAAATATTATCAGGAATAAAATTGATTTGATATTACAGTGTGAGTGAATTTAATTCACTTTACACTAGTTTTTCAGGAAAAAATATTGTTCACATGATAGTACGAGTGAATTTAATTCACTCTAAACTAATTTTTTTTTAAAAAAAAATATTACAAAAAATAAACATATTAAAAAAAAAATATAAGTGAATTGTATTATTTATTAAGACATAATTTGAAAAAAATTTCACTGGTTACAATGTAGACACAGGTAAAGCAGCTTAGAGCTGCTTTCAATGGAACACAAACGTCTCCACAAAATTTGGTAGGTCATATTAACAATAAATAATGATTTATCATTTATCAAATAGCTGATACTGCGATGACAATAAAACGCGGAAACTACCTCGCAGCCAAACGTTTTCTAAGAATATCACCTTTTGTGATTTGATAGGCACGTGTTTAGCATCTTCATTTTAGAGCCCAAACCAATCACATTAGTGATGGCCCTAAAATTGGGCTGGGATTTGTACCATCCATCACCGGGTCTTGGCACTAAATATGAGATAAGACCCATTAAGATCACCAACCCAAGGCTTGATGGGTCACCAATCTTGTCCAAGCACTTTATGCCCACACAAGATTCTTCTCCCCTTTTGGGTCCAAGTGCCATGTAGACCTTTAACTTACTAATTCAAGAGGATTGTGCCATCTCTAATAAGCTCATTGGATCAAACTAGCACAATCCCGAAAGGAGTCCATAAATTCCTTATATGGTAAACTATAATTCCCTTGAAGTTAGTTTCTTTTAGGGTTTTTTCTTTTGCTCAGGTCTATAAGTATCAACAAAGAGTAACAACAAATACAAACATAAAAATATACATAAATATGTATGAGTAGACCCAAATGGAGGTCATATTCCGATGGAATTGTATATAAAAACACATATAAACACATAAAAATTACAACTAGAGCTTGTAATTGATTTGTATAGATATTTGTACTTGATTTTTACATTATATAAAATTTATTTTTCAATTTAAATTAGTTGTTTGATGTTGTTTAATGCCTTTGTGAAATTGTTTTATAGTTTTTTTTTTAAAAATTATTTATTTAAACATCTATGAAATTTCTAACGATAAACATTTACATAAGTGAATTACAAAAAATTATTAATTGTTTTACCTTGATGGATCACTGAAAGAATATGACTTTGGTAATTTGTAAACAAAACTATTAGTGAGAAAGACATATTACCGACAAAAGTATACATTAGAATTTCCTTGATAATACCCACCATTGAATTTGATGATAAATATTGGCCAGCCTCATTTTTAAGAAGTGGTAATAATAATTCGTTGTTATATTTATTGGTATAAAAATCACAAATAAAATTATTCACATATATAACATTAATGATGAGATAGTTTTTGACAACATGTTTTCATTGATAAAATCGTTAGTAATATTTATACTTGCAGAATTAATGTGTTTACACCGATAAAATATTTTATTATTGCGTTGAATTTATCTGGTAATGTAAGGTACAAATATTTAAATTTTTTAATTTATTAGATAACAAGTAAATATAGTAAAATCTGATTCTTAGATATCCATTACCATTCTTAATTTTGGATGAAGTTACGCCTTTCATGTCATTACTTAGATTTCAAGTAAGAATTCAAAAAATATAGTAATAATGTTTTCTTTAAGTAGTTAAATAATAATTTTTCTGTAGCTAATTTAACTAAATATTTCTCACTAGTCTCAGTCAAGGGTAGCATATGCTAATATGATGTCATGAGAGGCACTGATTGTTTTTTAAAGATAACAAGTTCGAATACTGTTTAGCAAGCTAGCCCAATCAATCGGTCATCTTTTTTCTCTAGGCCCTTTTATTTCAACTTTTCTGAAGTCATTCTTGGATCTCAATTCTGGGCCTCACAATGTTTCTGGATATAGCCTTTATTGGGCCACGACTTTACTGCTCAGACTCTGCTTCGACTTGAAAGATTAGAGGTGTAGAAATTAGAGTTTATGATAAGTTGCACGAAAAAAAAAAACCCAAGAAATTATGGACGAGGATAACAAAATCAAGGTTGCTCAATGAATATATGGTTGGCATCTTTTGTATAGAAAATATCATGGTAATCAATTGAATGACTGGAAACATGGTGCTTATGAGAAGAAAGACTCATCGCAAGTGAAAAATTGTCGTTCTCACTAAACTCCATGATAAATTATTCAATGCGTTGATTTGGAATTTTGGAGCCTTTTCCTACAAGACTTAAAAGAAAGTGAGAAAAATCCTTTTGACTTGGACTAACAAAATAAAAAAATGTGTACACAAGAATTTTGGGCTTAACCGGCACTTTAAATTTGACAAGTTGATCCAATGTTCTATAAAGTAAGCTGAGATCCACATATATTTCAGGCTTAAACGTGTTTGCATCACTACAGCGCAGAATGGGGTGGTTCCATAGGAAAGCTGCAGCCTGTGCTTTGCTTATAGCCTATGTGATCTTATTTATGAGTTCAATTTCTGTGTTGACAGAAGCAAGAATTTCCAAGTTCGAAGCTATTCAAGGTGCAAAACTTCTTAAGTTTGAATCTCCCTGGACATCTTTCACTCCTATAGATAGAAAGTATGGCATGCCTAGGAAATTTCTAAACATGCATGGAATTGAGTATCTTAATTTCT
>Ga0325410_1006882_pt1 | contig 12476 bp, 13 predicted proteins | sample PopdelMetagenome_16_FD_206182 | JGI IMG/M metagenome (GOLD analysis project Ga0325410, IMG submission 206182) | Populus deltoides microbial communities from Bellville, Georgia, United States - Xylem-PdIQD-R3 | ecosystem: Host-associated > Plants > Phyllosphere > Stem > Wood/Secondary xylem... | reverse complement strand
TTTTTTATTGTGCTATTTTTTTTTTAAATAAATCTTACATCTTGTGAAACAGTGAAATCGAAACGGGGCCCATGGAGGTCCTGCCTGGGTCCGAAGGCGGCAACTCTATCATTTCACTTTTTTTTTTTTTTTTTCCTTATTTCACACTACATAAAAAGTTTGTAATGATAAACTAACAACGGAGACCAAACAAGGAATGATTAAATGTTTATACTTTATAGCATGAAATCTAACAAAGAGAATAATTAATCCTTCAAACAAAAAAGAGTAATCAACAGAGTTTTACTTGAATCAACAGATTTTGCTTTTTACTTGTGCTATTTGTTTTTTAATATATATATATATATTAATTATTTTATTTTTTTATTAATTAATTAATAATTATAGATAATAGATACCAATTAAATATTTAAAATCTGATTAATAATCTATGTTCATCTAACTTTATTACTTAATAAACAATAAATAGAGTATAAATAATAATAATTAAAAAATTCCACCAACGAGTACCAATTAAGATCCCTAAATTCTCATCTACCCTTATTATCCCTCTCTCTCTCTCTAAAAATCACCATTTTAAATTGCATTTCATGGTGATCAGATACATAGTAACCAAAAGTGGAAAAGGAAAACAAAATATTTTGCTACGCTCCCCTCGTAGCCCATGGTAACGCTACTTGCAAGCTGGAAGAAATGACGGTCGTCCATGTCGTTTTCAATGACACTTGAAAGAAAACCATAAATAAACAAGGAACAGGAAGCAGAGAAAAGCAACGCAAAAATCACGCAAGCTCTGTTAAACTCACCATCCTCTCTCCTTCTGGAAACCCAGCTCCCTCCCTCTCTCTCTATCTTCAGTGTCTTCTCTTCTGATCAAAAAATGAACCCGCACTTGAACCTTGAAGAGAACATGAAGTTGGCTTCAGTTCTTGAGCCATCAAAACCTGTAAGTTGTACTCAAGCTTATTTACTTTTGCTTTGACTTTTAAGCTCTCACTCTTTTCTTTCTGATGGCTCAAGAAAGCTTTGTTTTCTTACTGTTCTTTCTTGTTTCTCGGTTTCTTTAGTTTCCCATTTTAAATTCTTTGGTTTCTTGGTTGGTTACCAAGAACATGCTCAAGAAAAGCATAAAAGAATCTTTACAAGTTTTTGGGGTTTCTACTTTCTTGATCTTGAGTGATTTGTCGGGTTGCTGAGAAAATGTTAGGAACGGAGACACTGTTCTGATTTGTCGTATTTTTCTTTACTTTGGAGATCAAAAGGCAAAAGAATAATAAAAAAGTATTGGGGCTGAGCTAGAATTTCTCTCTTTTATGTACACGAGTGACATCATGTAGGTATAATATGTTCTTTATCATTTTGAATTTTGCAGAGTTTCTTTCCTGCAATGACAAAGATTGTCGGCACACTTGGTCCAAAATCTCGGTCTGTCGAGATAATATCTAACTGCTTGAAGGCTGGAATGTCTGGTATTGCTCCATCTGATTTTCATTTTTAAACATCTTATTATTGAAAGCTCCTTTCTCCTTTTTTTTTTCCCCCAAACTCTCTTTGGTTTTAGAAAAAATGAATTCATTCTATCCAGATAATTTATTGTTAAATGGCTCAGGGGCAATTGCAGGTTTCACTTCACACTAAGAGCCACATATTAAAAGTAGACAAGCTTTTGCCTATCTTTAGTCATTTATCTTCTTTGAGACCAAGCAGGCTATATAACTAAAGGTTGACATACATGGTTGGGCTTATTCTTGGGGGCTGATCTGAATGATTTTTTTTTTAATCTTTTGTAGTGGCTCGGTTTGATTTTTCATGGGGTGACACTGATTACCATCAAGAGACATTGGATAATCTGAAGATAGCTGTCAAGAGTACCAAGAAACTCTGTGGGGTAAGCTTATCTTTATTAGATTCAGTCTAAGCCAGACGACTACCTCATTTAGCTATCCAACGTTGATGCAAAGGCATTAATGACAATTCTTGATAAAGAGGGATCGTGTTGTGGGTGAAGGCAAGAACTATCAAATGCATTTTTAAAATTTTAAAGTCTGAGAGTGCATGATAAATATAGAAAATGTATTCAAGATTTTTTGGCACTCGATGCAGATACAATTCTGTTGTCATTCTGAAGAATCTATTTTGATAGCTACATCTTTGTGCTTCAAGTCTTTCACCCAAGCGCATGAGATAATAAGAATTTTATCCTATTCCCTTGGTGGGTTTATACTTCTACTAATAGCCAAATCTTATGCCTTTCTTACCCTTTTATTCTTTTGGTTTTGATTTCAGGTTATGCTTGATACTGTGGGTCCAGAGTTGCAAGTGATCAATAAAAAGGAGAACCCGATTTCCCTTCAGGAAGATAGCTTTGTTGTCCTAACACCAGATCTGGACAAAGAAGCTACTTCATGCCTGCTACCTATAAATTTTACCGGGTTGGCAACGGTAAGTACCTGTTTTACATGTTGTTTAGACTGATTTTGATTTCATCTGGCATTTACATCTATGTTTTTTAAATTTGTGCAGCTTCTCTAAAACATTGCTGCATGTGCCTTTCCCCCCTCTTCTATGACATGTAACTTTAATTTGATATGGCCTTTGCAGGCGGTGAAAAAGGGAGACACCATTTTTATTGGTCAATATCTCTTTACAGGAAATGAAACTACTTCTGTGTGGCTAGAGGTAAGTAGCTTCATTGGGGCATGTCATGTGACCTACTTTTCATGTTAGGCGTGTCTTTCACATACCATAAGCTTTAACTTTTATTGCTAGCTGCCTACCCATTTCAATTAAAACTGTTCTTGGTACAAACAAGCCAGGGGACTTTGTATTCAAAACATAATGGCCTGCGTCAACTTCAATAAAAAGAAGAAGAAGAATCTGCTTAATTCAATTTCATGATGATGCAGGTCACTGAAGTCAATGGTGAAGATGTGGTTTGCTTGGTAAAGAACTCTGCTACCTTGAGTGGACTGCTATATACTTTGCATGTCTCTCAAATCCATATTAATCTGCCTACTCTCACTGATAAAGATAAAGAGGTATTTGTTTCTACTCGATCATATATGTGGTGTTATAAAAGCTTATATTGAATCGTGTTTGGTGTTAAACTTTTCCTGTTTGACTGATCTGTGCTGGCTTCCATCATTTATACTGGAAAAATGCCAACTATTTCTCCTTACCCATTATGCTACCCCTTGGAACTAAGATTTCAGAATCATATTCTTTGTTTTTATTAATCACTAACTTGGGTGCCAACTATTTGTAAGAGTGGTGACATGCTCCCTTGGAAATTTTGTGCTTTCTGCTATTCCGCTATCATTAAGTGCTTTGATGGCATTTTCATGATCAATATCAGGTTATAAGTTCATGGGGTGTTCGAAACAACATAGACATCCTCTCACTTTCGTACACCAGGCATGCAGAAGATGTTCGTCATGTAAGGATTTTCCATCTAAGAGTTCTATTCTATTATCTCTCTTCATTGTAAAGTAAATTACTTCGAATTCTCACCTTCTCTGGGTCCTTACAATTTTTTGCTGCATCAATATATTTCTCCCTTCCCCTTTAACATTTCAATTGTGGCCGGTCATCCTTTTATACAGGCTCGTGAATTTCTTTCTAAACTTGGGGACCTCTACCAGACTCAAATTTTTGCAAAAATTGAAAATGTAGAGGTGAGATTTATAATTCTGTTATCATATGCCATTCTTTATCATACCCGTGCTTAAATTCCATTATAGGTTCCAGATTCCTTATTTCTAATGCATTTCTTTCAGGGATTGACTCATTTTGATGAGATTCTACAAGAAGCAGACGGTGTCATCCTTTCCCGAGGAAATTTGGGTATAGATCTCCCACCAGAGAAGGTTAGTTATGAAATCTGATTGATGAGCTTGCATATGTGTGAGTTATCATAAACATGTAGAATTAAAATACACTGGTCCTAGAATTGCTTGTTAGCATGTGATAATCAAATATTAGAGTTGATAAGGATTGCATAATAGCAATATAGAGAAGATAGAAAGGAAATGGAGAAAGTGCTATGCAGCAACATTCTTTAAATTGTTACAACCATACAACATTGCTGTATCATCAATCTTTCTTTTGTAGGTTTTATTTTTTGTACACATATCATACTTTAAGTGGGATAACTTTGTGGCTTTTGGAGGCTATTAAAAAGGTTCAATTTCCTGTGATCCAAATCCTGGCAATGCGTACAGATATGATAACCAACTGTAGGCATTAGCATGTTGTTCCTATATGCTTTGACACCATCAGTGAACATGCATGTGCGTTTAGTGCTAGTTGAATCCGGATATTCTACTACTACTCATAATCCAACTAGACTGTCTTGCTCTGTGAATTTCGCAGGTGTTTCTGTTTCAAAAAACTGCTGTTTTTAAGTGCAACATGGCTGGAAAACCTGCTGTGGTTACTCGTGTTGTGGATAGTATGACAGAGAATTTGAGACCTACTCGTGCAGAAGCAACTGATGTTGCCAATGCAATATTGGATGGTAATTTTCAGTTTGAAAAGCTCCCTGTTGTAACCTTTGTTGCGTGTATCTTTCTGTTTTGGATAATGATGTGCTAGCTTCTTACACGAGTGAGAGTATTATTCTCCTGCTTATAGCTGTCTTGATACCCCATTCCTCCAGTTTGGTCAGTAAGTTAGATAGTATTATATGCTTCATAAATCCCAGACTAATAGAAGTGTTATACTCTGGTTTTTCTGTTGCTTCAGGGAGTGATGCAATTCTTCTAGGTGCAGAGACCTTGCGAGGACTGTATCCAGTGGAGACCATCTCTACTGTTGGGAGAATTTGTGCCGAGGTAATTTTTCTCAATTATTCCTCCATTTTCCCTTGATATTTCCAAATCCATTGGACAGTCCCCCCCACCAACACATACACACACACACACACACACGCCCTCTCATGCACACACACGCAAAAAAGGCCAAAGAGTTTGTTGGACTATAGATAAATTTTCTTCCTTAGCTTCCATGAATATAGGCATGGTAAACTTGTCTCAACTGCACACAGACCTAGACATGGATGAGGTAGCCTACTCAATAATCTGTGCTGCCTTTTCTTGGAACTGCATTGCTTCACTTCAGAATTCATTTCGTAGTCATTTTATTTTTGATTTTTTTTTGTTGATTTGATTATATTTCCAACTGCAGGCAGAGAAGGTTTTCAATTATGATTTGTATTACAAAAGAGCTGTCAAATATGCAGGAGATTCAATGAGCCATCTGGAATCTATTACTTCCACTGCGGTAATCTCTTAATGTTTGATTCAGGGTTTTTTGCTTATTTTGAACATTCTTTGCATTACTGCCATGCAATTGTTTATTTCCCTTATTTTTACCCTTGCCATTTTCGGTCATGAAGGTCCGTGCAGCTATCAAGGTTAAAGCTTCTGTAATTTTATGCTTCACTTCCACCGGAAGAGCTGCAAGGTTTTTCCTTCTTCACAATTTTGTTTCGGGTCATATGTTTGTTTAAATGCAAATGCAAATGCAAATGGTTAGTAACTTGGAAGTCTATTTTGAGAGATTTATGAAATCAGATTATCTAAATGTGATTCAGATGACCCACAAATTTCTTGTAGAATCTGATTAGGACTTTCTAAGCTTTTTATGTACCAATGCAGGTTTATTGCAAAGTACAAGCCCACAACACCTGTGATATCTGTTGTTATCCCTCGGCTGAAGACAGATCAACTGCGTTGGACCTTTACTGGCGCTTTTGAGGTACGTTATTGTTTAGATTGGTTATATCTTCTGGCGCAGGGGATAGGTTGACTAACTCTAGCGATTTTGAAACATGTGAAAACACTTTTGTAGGGGTAGCTGCTAACAAGCGTCCAACAATTTTGTCCATATAGAATGATTTCTCAATTTTTCATTTATGCTCAATTAATATTAATTATCTGTTGAATGCGATATTTTCAATAGTTTTCATGATTTTATGGCAGGCACGGCAATCACTCATTGTGAGAGGAATTTTTCCCATGCTTGCTGATGCTCGACACCAAGTAAGCATGTGTTATGTTACATTATTGCAAGTTTCCCCTTTTGTCAGTCCCACTTTTCTTCACCCTCTTTTGAGAGCGACAGGGTGAAGGTTCTGGAATGAATTTCACTTTTCTGATATGCTATTGATATTTGTCGTTCTGGAATGAATTTCACTTTTCTGATATGCTATTGATATTTGTCCTGAAGGTTAAAGGTTCCATGACTGTAATTTTTAATTTTGTGGGAAACATACTTTATACCGATTTAAAAAATGGAATTGTGTTGGGAGAATTGTTATTGATTGTGTTTTTCTAACATGAAAATTCACTGTCTTTAAAGTGTTATTAGCCCCCACTACAAGGTTATTGTTATTGGGTTTAAAGCAAATACATGTTCAGGGCTTAGATACAAAAGACTCTTCTAAGAACACTCAAAGAACTAGTTTAATTTTGAGTACGAGGAGGAAAATTAGGAATAGGAAGTTGTTTTTAAACTACCAAATGACTTTTATCTAGTGTTGAGTGACCAATAACTGACATTATACCAAATGTCTTTTGGATGAAAAGACATGAATAAAACAACACCAGAATCGAACATCTGGTTGAGGTTTCAACTGCATGTTTCAAACATGCGATTCAAGACTCAACATGAAGTCTGTTCAAAATCTTTCTTTCACAACATTCAGTGAACATGACAACAGGATGTTCTGAACATCCGGTCCACAGTGCAACATGATGTTCGAAAAGATACCTTTTCAAACTTCCATTCTTTATATTCTAGATACCTTTTCAAACTTCCATTCTTTATATTCTAATTAATTTTTAAAATTCTTCGCACTTTAAATTCAAAATTTTTTATACCTTGAATCCAACAAATTCCCTTGGCATTAAGGGATGAGGAGCAAATACGGAGTCTAGTCATAGAAGTTTACACCATTTTTTTTAACCATGTAGTTTGTAGCATCTTGCTATGATTACAATGTGACTTCCTAGAGAAATAACTATAACTGGGAAATAGGAAGAGGGTATTCAAAAAGAATATCCCAATGCAATACGGGTTGTAGTTCTTTGGCACATAAGTTAGGCGATCTTGTGCCACTTGAGTTTCTACTCTTCCTCCTTCACTGGGATATTCAACTCTGATTGAGAGGGGAAGGTATTATCATGAATTCTTGCTTTACTTTTTACGAAATGGAAACATACTTGGTTTTACAGGCCGAGCCTTTATTTTAAGAAACGTAAACATGCTTGGTTTTGCAGGCTGAGTCTGCAAATTCAACAAATGAATCGGTTCTGAAGGTTGCTTTGGATCATGGCAAGGCACATGGTTTTATAAAGCCTCATGACCGAGTTGTTGTTTGCCAAAAGCTTGGCGATGCATACGTGGTGAAGATCCTTGAGCTTGAAGATTAAGGTTATTGCGCATCTCATTTCGCTTGAAATCTGTGTTTGGCAGCTTCCGCCTTTATCGTATAAAATAAAAGAACTCGGACATTTGTAAGAGTACGTAGTATATACAAGAGGTGGGGTTAGGTTCTTTCTGCTGTGGGCTGGCTAAGATCATGGACTGGCACCCACCCTGTCGGAAAAGATAACAATTGTATCCTTATTTTCGTGGTCGAGTAAGGCGTTGTTGTTGTGGTGCTCCGATGCCTATGTTCTATAAATTTTGAGTTGATTCCCAATTTTATCTCATCTTTATTTATTTCTTTTACTAAAAATTAAATAACATGTGAAAAAATCATGCAAACACAAATAATGAAAAGCACACAAAAATCAGTTAATTTTTTATGCGGATTTCACAAATACATCTTTATTAAAAATTGTACAATGTTCTTAATTATTAGAGATTAAATAGATGATTGTTCTTGATTGTAAAAAAAAAAATAGATAAAACAAAAAAATATTCACTCGAGTAAATTATAATTTAATCGTTACTTTTGTAAATTGGTCATTTTATTTTTCAAAATTGGATGTTAATTCTTTAATCAAAGTTGACAGTTGATTTGTTTTAAAAATTTCTAATTTACCTTTTTGAAAGACTTAATTTTGTCTATAGTAATAATTTTCTCTATTTAATTTGATACTTTAATTTATTCATACATGTTTTCTCTTGTCTGCACAATAAATTATTTAAAAATATTTTTAAAATATAAAAACAAACAGGTAAACGTAGAAAGTTAAGGCTTAGAAATCAGTATATGGTATACTTCTAGTTATAGTTTCTTTCTGTTGTTTCCTTTCATTTTTGGCGGAGACTATACAACAAAGTTTTTCTATTTATTTCTTTACATGCCAGGATTGAATTTTAGGGGTGAGTGTATTAAACTAGAGACCAATGATGGAACTGTATCACTACCTTTTGTGAATCTGCAGTTTCTGAAAAGTGGTGCTATAGTTTTTGCAGAGCCTATTTTGTTTATGTCAATTTGAATCTATTTGCTCTTTGCAAAATATATATAGGGATGGTCGTCCTGCAGAGCTGCTGGAGGTGTGTTGGCTTGATGTAAGCAGTGAAATGCGTGTAACCAAAGGGAAGACGTATGGAGTTAGCTTCATGTTATCCATGAACACGGAGAATTCCTTTGGCTGGGACGTTCCTGTTTTTTTGATGGCTAGGATAGGGGAGGAAGGAAAGTATCAGCGCGTACAAACAGATCTATCAGAATTAGGCGGGGAAGTAGAGGAATTTCCTCCGAAGAAGTGTCGGATTGAGTTTGAAGTGATTAAAAAATCTGAAAATAACGAGGAATTTCCTGCGAAGAAGAGTCAGACTAAGTCTAAAAGTGATGAAAACGCTAAAAATAATGAGGAAACGCTCTATTTTGGCTTGAATGAAGTGTGGGCTAACAAATGGAAGGGTGGTCTACGGATTCATGATGCCATAGTTCAGGAAAGAACCGCTGGGATTATGCTTCTACATCTAATACCCGTTCCGACGAGTCCAGAGGGAAAGAAATAGCAGCTGACGATTCTACTTCAACATCTGAAAAACCTCCGATCGAGTCCGAAGTTCAAGAAGTATAAGCTGATTTAGAGCCAGCCAAGGCTAGTTTGAGGGTCAAAATCCACTACCAATGCGCACTTCCAGGTTTTTTCAGTGATTTGATCAGCAGACCAGATTGCATCTAGTTATCTATTATTTCTATTTTCGTCAGCGTCATATTTCAAGTTATTTTGATTTTCTTAGTTAGCCCAACTTTGCCAAACTTATAATATGCACTGCTGCTAAGACTCTAGTTATTTAGTTATGGTTTGAATAAAAACTATAGACCTTGAGACTCTTTCTCCATAACTATGGTTCGAAATTTTTTAAGATTCTAATTTTTTTTTTTAAATTAATTTTTTTAAAATTTTTTTTGATGGGTTGATATTAAAAATAAATTTTAAAAAATAAAAATATTATTTTAATATATATATATATATATATATATATTTTTAAAATATTTTTAAAAAAACTTTTATTATTATTATTATTATTATCCGGTAAATAAATTTTGCATGGTTTGCTTGTACCGGTATCCTTGAAAAAGACCCATCCTAGTCTAGTTCATTTTGAAAAATTTAAAAGTTGAAAAGAAGTTGCCGGTGGCTGTGGGCTGTGGACTTCTTTATGAGGTAGTCTTTTCTACATGGACTCTAAGCGAATCCGCAACAATTTCCACGTCAATTGAATATCACATCTTTGATTAAACGAAGTCTGATCCAGCAATAGGAGCATAAAATCTGTCGCCCCTTCTTTTCTTGTGGACGAGTCTTTTCCTTATCTTCTAAATGACACTGACAAGTAAAAATTGAAATAGATTTTGCAAAACACTTTGAAAATAGTAAGCAATGACTGAGAATTTGCAGATAGTATTCTTTTTTTTAATGCAGACAAGTCATGAAGGAAATGCATCTTATGATTGCAGAGAACTCAAAGATTGACAAAGAAGAGAAGGCTTGATGGGTACATAATCAAGTGTAGTAAACGAGGCCTACCTAGCAGCCTTGGAAGGAGACTGGAATCGGATGATTCTTGCTTACCATGGACAAAATTATGTTTACGTGATGCTTCCAGTGACGGTTTCAAAAGATACTCCATTTCACTTGGCAGTGTATAGCGAAAGGCGCGAGCCGCTTCAAGGTCTACTTGATATTGTTAACAGAAACCCAACGCTCGGGAATCCCTTGACTAAAAAGAATACGTATGGAAACACAGTTCTTCATGAAGCAGTTGTTGCTGGAAATATGGAAGCAGTAAAGCTCTTACTCCAGACTGTCCCTAGAGAACAGGGTGAATTTCATCCTTCAGAGCAACTTCAGGCTAGAAATAAGCTTGGCGAGACCACGTTGTATAGAGCTGCTTCATGTGGTGACAAAGAAATGGTGGAGTATTTAGCTAAACTGCCGGGGCAAATCTCCTACGGCAAGCTATTAGAAGATCACCGCAAGAGAGGGGATTTGACGCCGATTCTTCATGCTGCCATCCTAGGACAACACTTTGGTTTTGTTCTTAATCTTTATCTCTCCCAAATGAAACTCTTAAGACATCTACAGACGCATGCTGCACACATTCAAATGACATTATACTTTCAATGCAGAAACTGCTCTGACGTTGCTGAAACTGGATCCATCACTTGGCGACATGACCGATGATCAGGGCATGACCTGTCTTCATCTCCTTGCTGATATGCCTAGTGCTTTCAAGAGTGGATATGCAATTCCCACAATTTCCATTAGGAAATTGTTATACTGTTGTATGTTTAATGCAATATTTTCTTTTCCTTTCCATTTATTTCTTTGATCAGCATTATTAATAAGCTAACCCCAGCTCGAACATCTGCTCTCAAGGCAAGCTGTTTAACCGATTGATTAAACACTGATTTTCCAGTTTTTTATTATTTTTTTATTTTTTGAGGATAGCATGTCAAATTGCATTGCTTACGCTACTTTAAATCCCAGAAGGTTTGATTTGACTTAAGTCGTGAGTTTTTGGCAGGGCTTTCCGCCCCAAAGGGAGATGGCTGCGACCAGAGCCTGAGTAAAAAAGGTACTGAAGATTGAAACTAGTTTGCCATCTTGACAGCCTAAATCATAGAAGTAATTCCACTATTATATTGGTAATACCATTGAGCTGACTGATGCTCCCTGGGGATCTTGTGGTTTTAAACTCAAGCAACCAGGGTTCAAAGCATTGGTACACATAGCAGTAGAAACAATAACGATACTGCTCATGCAACAAAATCATCCTCAGTAAATTCCACAAGTAATTCGTGGAAGGACGAAACTTCCTGCTGTCAAGCAAGAATTGTTTCCGGCCTTATGCTTGGGATTGGGAGGTAGGCCGCCGGGCTGGCTTATATTCTCAAAGCCGGATTAATTGTTGACATGGTGAAAAAAAATATATTAAATTATAATTTTAAATGTCATTAATTCTTAAATCTTAATCCGTTAAAAACATTAAAAAAAGGTAAATATCTCAATTTATATTATAAAAAAATTAAAAGAAATGATGAATGGTTATTACTCATCACCTCACAAAACACTATTCTATTTTTTTTTCTTTCATTTGTTTTAATATATATATATATATATATAATTTCATCTTTTAATATTTGGTTTGTTAGAGATTGAACTTTATGATTTATTAATATTTATTTTTTACATGATTATCTCAGTCTTATAATCCAAGTAGTGGATTTGACGGGTTAATCTGGTTTACTCAAGTTTTTTTTATTCTTTAACATTGAGTTTTTTAGGAATTAAACTTCATGATTTATTCTAATTTGTTTTCTATGAAATTATCTTAATTTCATAACTTGAATTATGAATTTTATATGTTAACCTAAGTAGATTTACGTCATTTTATTGTGTCATTTATTTTATTTTAGATTGAGTTTTTTTTTTTAATTTCATTATTCAACAATGTATTGATTGAGAATTGAGCTTCATAATTTGTTTCAATTTGCTTTTTATATGATTATTCTAGTCTTATGACCTGAATTACAGATTCGATAGTTTAGCTTGAGTTAACTCAAATTATTTTTTAATTTTTTTGTTATGAGGTTATTCTAATGTCATAACCCGATCATGAATTTGACGGGTTAACCTTAATTAACTCGAAGTGATTTTTGTGTCTTTTTTTAATTGAGTTTTTTTTTTAATTTTATTCTTTAATATTAAATTAATTGAGAATTATATTTTATAATATGTTTTGGCTTACTTTATATGAGATTATTCTAATCTCATAACACAGGATGTGAGTTTAAAATATTAATTCAAGTCATTTTTTTTAAAATTAATTTTTTAATATTGGATTAATTAAAAATTATATTTTATAATTTATATTGATTTGTTTTATATAGAATTATTATATTCTTAGATTAAAACATCAGCATCAATACACCAGCTATAAATGTAGATGCGGATCAAAACATCTATATCAGGACAACAGCTTTCAACATAGGTCTCCTT
>Ga0325410_1006879_pt1 | contig 12480 bp, 6 predicted proteins | sample PopdelMetagenome_16_FD_206182 | JGI IMG/M metagenome (GOLD analysis project Ga0325410, IMG submission 206182) | Populus deltoides microbial communities from Bellville, Georgia, United States - Xylem-PdIQD-R3 | ecosystem: Host-associated > Plants > Phyllosphere > Stem > Wood/Secondary xylem... | reverse complement strand
GACCCAGAATCAAGCCCGTGATCCGTATGTAAATCAAGGCAAATCTAAGTTCATCTTGCGCAAACTAAGCCTTGATTAGACCTGTAGAAATTAATTCTAACAAAATCCAAAATATAAAACAAAACAATAATTATTTAAAAATCAATATAAAAATATTTTTGTATCTCATTCCATCAGTAAATAAAAATGCATTCGAATTTATTTTCAAAAATGTCCCCAAACAGTTTTTTTGTATATTCAAAATTGAAAAAGTTAGAAAATTGTTTGGGGACCATTACCAAAACTTATTTTACATTCAATAAAAAATATTTTTTTTATATAATTTCACAGTAAATAAAAAAACTCGTTTTCGGTAGACTCTACCAAGTGAATTAATACAGTTAGAGAATATAAAGAAAAGAAAATCAAGTTTTAATTACTTTGTGGATCCATATAAAACATATAAGAATCAATGTCATATTTTGTTATTTTTACACTCAACAATAACAATAGCATAGACAATAGAAAAACAGTCTATTATTTCCATCCAAACCAATTATTGATAACAACTTGAGATGGTATATATCAATCCTAATGAAAGGCCTACATTAAAAAAAAAAATAAAATCTTCCTTCATCGTTTTTAAATTTTCATGATGAATGCACATTTATGGGTTAAACCCTAAAAATATATTAAAACTCGGATTATATTGCTTTAATAGTTAAGTGTACCTAAATAGTCTTTTAAAAGACTCCTTTTGATTTCCATCCACAAACTCTTTAGCTTTTGTCCTGGCTCTCAATCGTTACATTTTATGTGGTTTAATCCTAAATTTATCATCTAAAATTATTTCAAGTGCTTTATTGGAGATGTTTGGGTCAACACTAACTATTGGTTACTTTGTTATCAATGTTTAATTTACAATTTTTATACTTGTAGGTCAAATTTCACTTATGCTTGTCCCTCACAGACTTAATCATGAATGTTTTACTACCAAGAACGAGACAACCTTATATCCATCAATTAAAACCATAAGCCATACATATGGTTTCAACCTTCTTTTATGATTAATATATTTTCTAATATGACATTCATGTTTCACCCCGTACTCTCGCAAAATATCTTTAAAGTGTGTTTATATTACTAAAAATTTGACATTCTTCAAAATTTATTGAACCATCAACTGCAACTTTAAATCTCTTACATTTGAAATCAGTAGTTGGATCCATTAATAATCTTTTTCCCCTTTTCTTGCCACTTTCCTCCTCATCAATACTATCAGATTGTTCACTGACTTATACGTCAATATCATCTTCATCACTACTTATCTTTCATTCGTTATCAGAATCAGAGGCACCATACTAAGTTTGACCAATAGAAAAATCAACTTGTAAGTTATCAATCCATTCATCTGTAGCTACATTATAAAATTCAAATCCTTTATCATCGGAATGAATATTATAACAACCCCAATTTTTCTATTAGTTTATCCTTTAATCTTCCCCTTATAAAGGGTAGATGGAGCAATTTTAATTTTTTTTTTACTTTAATGAAATTTCGACAAAGTCTCATTTATACCGGGAAATTCCAAGTTATCGACAATGTACCCTGCACACATTTAGAATCACATCTCATTCACAATCGCATCCATGTTTAGTACAATCAACTGCATAATTCATTCTAGATTATGCTCAGGACCACATTCATTCCCAAACTCTATCTTACATCACACGCATAAGTTAATAATTAAAATAGCCAAATTCGTGCATGAAGATTGCATATATATATATATATATATATATATATAACACAACACAACACAGTTTAATATTCTAACATAGTCTAGTACATTCTAATATCCCAAGCATAGGTTGATACATTTAATATTTCAGAAACAAAATATTACGAATATAATATTCTATACAGGTTACATGTTTACTGCATGACAAAATTACACCAAAAATCCCTAAGTTCTTAACTTATACAAAAAGGGATCAAAGAACTTAAAATCTATTCCTGACGTGAATAAGAGAGACCTACAAAAATATAAATTTTCCATATAATTAAAAACAAATGATTAAAATACAAGCAATTTATAGAAGAAAAATTAAACAGCATATCTATCTACTTAAATCATAAACCCCTTTTAATGGTTACATAAGAATTCTCTTTTTTTTTTTTTTTGTTTCTGTTGACTACTTCTCCCCCCCCTTCACATCAAAAAGACTATTGCCAACACCATTGACCTCCATTAGGGTCTTTAGTTGCCCATCCTGGAACAACTAATCAGTTTCATGAAAATGCCGACACGAACGTAACCGTTAGTGTCATTAACTATTTTTAAAACTAAAATAGTTAATCATTGTTCCATATTACCTTGGGAGGTTCTCAGATATGCCGATGTCAAAAATTCTTGACATCATTAGCTTTCACCTTGGAAAGCTAATCAAGTCTATAAATTTTACCGATATCGACATTACCCGCCGATATCATTAACTATTCTGAAATCGAATAGTTAATCGAGTTTATAAATTTTGTTGATATCGACATCACCTGCCGATATCATTAACTATTCTGAAACCGAATAGTTAATCAAGTTTATATTTCTCCTTTCACTTACCGGTGATGCCGATGTTATCCAACTTGGTTAACATCATCAGCCTCCCATATCGGGGACAAACAAATCAAATTCGAGAAACAGTCATTACCAAAATTTGTTGTTACTCCAAAAGAACCCATAAATTAAATCTAGTCCTCCGTTTCATTTTATTTTATTTTTTTCATCATTTAACCTTTCCTTCCCCCCCTTTATTTTCCTCATCAATAAGCACCAAAATTTTATAGTTCAAAAGTTAAAATAATTATTAACTAGAGGAGATATAGGTACCAAGTAGCTACCTGCTGTAGACGCTCGACTTACGTTCCCTTGTGATTGTTGTACTCCTCCTGCAATTCCTCCTAAAACCACAAACACCCATCATTATTCCATATTAGTCCACATATCACACGCAACAACAACAATGGAAATAATATTCATTTCTCTTTTACCAAATCTTTTCTTTCTCACTTACATTCCTCATTATTATCCTTTAACTTTTCAGCTCATTAGTAGTCCAAGTGGACATCATAAATTCAATTTTGATTACAGTTTATTCTTTTTGAAGATCAAGACACACCTTATGAAGGGCAAGAAGACAAATTCTACCCTTAATATGGCTAAATTTCATCGTTTTATCAACTTAGCCGAATCTGCCAACAGGGGTGGCAGCTTGACCTCTCCTCAGTTTTTTATTTATATCTAGAGTTCTAGGACTCCAAATTAGACGGGGTCAGATTCGTTGGAAAGCTAACACTTTCGGCTACAACTTTTATGGGGGACCCTCCCTGAATTCTGTAGTTTTCAGGTCCAAAATCCCCCTAGGAAACAGGGCAGCGAACCTGCCCTGTTTTGTTAATGGAGAAAGTATCTCCAATTCATCTTAAATCCCTGCTTCTTCATCAATCACAGCCATGCCTTCCCTTTATTCATGGCATTCCCGTCTCGTTTTATGTCCTCTTAAGGTCACTTGTACCAAATTAATTAATTAAGCACATCATAAGTTCTCATTCCTTCTCTGCAGTAACCAGCAGAGAACGTGCCCAAGGGAACCAAGAGTTCCCTTCGTCTCTTTTATGCACTCATTTCTCCTTCTTCTTTAAGGCACTTAGATTATTCTAATCCATTTAACCTCACTCATTTCTGCATTTTCCCAACATTTTATGTTAAAGAACCCTAATTCCCAATTCAAGAAAAGCATAAACTTCTAATCAAATTGAAGTTGATTTCATAGAAATTGGAATTAGAACTCCTTACTTGGATGGAAATCTAAACTTTACTTAACAAATTTTTAGAAGAATCTTAGCCTTCTTCTCCTTGTATGTAGTCAGCCACTCTTCCCCCTCTTTTCTTCACCAACTCTTCACTTTTCTTCTTGTTAATTCTTCCACCCTATTGTGTTCCTCCACTTAATAATTCCAAGGCTTATTTGGGTTTACTAATTTTAAGTGTTTACTCCTAGTTTTGATGAAGGAAAAAATATAAATTCTCCTCCCCTCCTTATTCTTATTATCAGCTGGGCATGGATGAAAGAAGGGATGGGTATTTATAGTCCCATCTCTTGTTAATTCCATTTTGGCCCCATCTTTCACCTTTTTTTTTTTTGCTTTATTTTATATTATAACAACATTTTGAGTTATTATAAACCCCCCTCTTTGTATACTTTATTTTCGGGCTTCACAAATATAATCATTGTCTACTTCATTATCATCATTAGAATCCACGTAAACTCTAGCATTAACACAACATCAGTATCAATGCCCATTTAGAATTCATTCCTTCTTTCATCCCAGCACTCATTTTATCCTCCATTTCAGCACCATCTTTAGCACCGCACCTATTTTAACACTCATATAAGACCAATACTAGAACATCAAACATCACTACCACTAACATCATCACCTATTTCAATACCCATTTTAGCACCCATATTAAGATTTTCCTCCCCATCACCACCAACATCTAAATTAGGACTTTCTTCCCCCAATAAACAATACCACTTTATCAACATCATCATCATGTGCATCAAAACATTTGGTTCTGGGTGGCCTGCCAACTTCAGGATTGTCTAAATAGCACCTCGACATTTTCATTGTTAGAGATCAACTGCTAGATCAACATCATCATATAAATGCACCTTATCTTTACCTTTATGCATATAAAATATCTGTAAGGTTGAAGCATCATCTAATATTTTGTTGCCTTTGCCATTCCTTGTGCAAATCTATATAAGTCTATATCAAATATTTTCTTACATATAAATAATATGTCTATGCAAGAAATGTAGTTAGAGCTGTAATATTTTTTTTTTAACATATGATGAATTCTTATCATACACAAATATATTAGGCATTTTGTATATTGCATGGTTTATAGAAGTTATAGAAAAGTAACACATAAATAATAGTAAAAAATATAAAACAATGACTAATAAGAGAAGATTATAGCTACTTAGATTTTACTTACTAATGCATATTGGTTTTATTTATTTATTTATTTATTTACTAGTCTATTTTAACATATGGTGGGTACTCAAAACTATGTAGTTAGTGTTTATTTTTGTAGTGTACCATATCCTTTAAAGAATTATTATAATTATTTATTTATTTATATCATTTTAGCATAGTAATATTAAAAATAATTTTTATTAAAATTTTTATTTTAATATATATTAAAAAAAAAACAATATTACAGTCTAAAACACTGCATCAGTGACTACGAACAAAAATTGCTCATTAACTAGAAAAAGGGAAGAAGTAAAATTCAGATGACTACTACTACTTCATGCACGGTAAAACCCTAGTCAGTTCCAGAACAAGAACAGCACCCATGTTGGTGTCCATCTCTACTTTCTACCTTCCCCATATATAACCCCACAAAACTATTCAAAACCCCAGCAAACTAAAACCCTATCATTGTTTTCCCTTTCACTGCCACAGCAAAACCAAACACCAAAACTCCTCTCCCCTATTTTTATTTTTCAATAAAGTTATTCCCAGCTATGGAATCCCCAGTTCAAGCCCAAGCAATTCCTCTTTACGAAACCGTAACCCTAACCCCACTTTCTCCTTCACCCACTGCCACTCCAATTCGATCGCCGCTGTCCGATCCTCTCCAACCCTACTCTGTATTCCGCAATGAGATTTCTCTCTCCGCCTTCAATTCTGCTGCTGCTGCGGAATCTGCTGCACCTGATTTCTTCTCTCTTGATGTTGGAAGCGGTGATGAGGAGGAGTTGGAGCTGAAGACGCCTGTTAATGGAGAGGCTAAGGGGAAGAGGAAAGCGGAGGTGGAGACGGAGAATTTTCCGGAACCAATGACGGAGAGCGTGTGGTTTAGAGGGGATAGTAAATTTAGGAGTCCGATGTTACAGTTACATAAAGGTATACCTTGATGATAAACAAAGGAGTGCTTTTTTGTTTTTTTCTTTCTTTTTGTTGATTTAATTTGTGGGTTCGTCCTACTAATTCTTGTTTTTGTGTGTGAAAAGTTGATTTCTTGCACATTAATTCTTTAGATATATTGTGGTTATGGAGGAAATATGAGTACTTTCCATATTCATTGATTTAATTTGACTCTAGTAGTATCTTAAAATCTGGATGGTACCACAATATTGGTTAATTTCGATTCCCTCTCGAGCAAAAAATAAAATAAAATAAAACAGAGCGAAAACTGTAATCTCTTCAAGAATTTATTGGCCTTAATTATGGAAGTCCAGTGTGGGTGTCAATGTGGGTATGCTAAATTTTTATGTGTAGCTTACTTGGAATGTTTAAATTTGTGAACTTTTCATGTGATGTTTGGAATATGTTTTAGCTTCTTTTTAGTTTTTTGAGAAATTCTGGTCGACGAGCATTTATAGTGAGCTCATATCTGATGGTGGGTGATGCAGAGATAGTGGATTTCTGTGATTTTCTGTCACCAACTCAGGAGGAACAAGCTTCACGTGCTGAAGCTGTACGATGTGTTTTTGATGTTATTAAATATATATGGCCCAATTGTAAGGTAATTCTTAGTTCCCCTCTCTCTTTCTCACTCACCCATACAATTTCTTTATAGAAGCATAAAAGCTAGTAAAATTGCGTTGCTGTGTTTGCTTTGTAGGTGGAAGTTTTTGGTTCGTTTAGGACAGGACTTTATCTTCCAACCAGTGACATTGATGTAAGTATAATGTGACATTTGTTAAGAATTTACTGTGGAATACTGCTGACTAATCAACTGAAACAAAAGCTTTTGTTAAATGCTATTGATTGTAGGTTGTGATTCTGGGTTCAGGACTAAAAAGCCCACAGATTGGTTTAAACGCTCTTTCCAGGGCCTTGTCTCAGAAGGGTGTTGCAAAGAAGATACAGGTATGCCTCCATCAACAGTTGGAGTACTATTGCTGCCAAAAAAACAAAGGTCTATTGTGCTCTCTTTTATTGTCTTAGGTGATAGCAAGGGCTCGTGTGCCCATTGTTAAATTCGTTGAAAAGAGAAGTGGTGTTTCCTTTGATATAAGGTTTGTCTATTTATCATTTGTATTTCCATTTCCTAGTTTGATTTTCTCCTTGCAATGTTTTGAGATTAATTTTTTTTCTCAAGGTTTGTAGTCCATTTCAATCCTTATTGAATTGATTCCTCTGAATAATTGTCCAAATGCATTTCAAAGAAAAAAAGGAGATGAGATGTAAAGGGGGGATTGCTTATACTGTGTTCTAGTAGTTACAATGTAGTTATTTTTATAGTGTGGGTTTGGTAAATTAGCTTTCTTATTGGTTCAATTACTGGGTGATTTTATAAATAAATAAATAAATAAAGGAAATCCAATACTGAACTATGATTGAGGGACTTGGTCTAGATGGAATTTTAGTCAGTAGCTTTGGGTTTAAACTTGCATGACACATGGGGGGAAGCCAAATGAGAAACTGAAATTATGAGATGCTCTATGAAGGCTGATCATTATAAGATGCTTAATTTGTAGCCCGGGTAAGTGCATATAGAGATTGTCTTAAAGAAATTCTACATACTTTAGCTAATAAATTTTTTAAGGAATATTTTATACTACAACACCTAATTAAGCAAAGATGCCCTTCTTTTTTTCTCCGCACTTTTTATTTGACATATCAATTTTGTAAAATCTTTGTATTTTGTGTTTCATTTATATTATGGTTCGGGAGCTGTATATACAATCTGTAGGTTTTATCTCTTTGTCAGCTAAATTTCTGACTACATTCTACATTGCTTGTTTTGGAAACTGATCAATGTTTTTTGTGGATCTCAGTTTTGATGTGAATGGTGGACCCATAGCTGCTGAGTTTATCAAGGTTTGTTGTCTGTGTTCTTCCTTTCTGATATTTCGTTCTTTATGATGTGAGTAACAAGTATAACAATCATCTCACTTTCTCTTAACATGTACACACGCACCCTTTTTTTAATTGCTTGTGTGTATAAAAGTAGTTTGAAGTCAAAGCTAAATGTTGTTTCTTTCAGAATGCAATATCCAAGTGGCCTGAGCTACGACCATTATGTTTGATTTTAAAAGTATTCCTACAACAAAGAGAACTCAACGAGGTATATATCTGTATACCAGCCATCTAATAGCATTCTCATAGATGTCAACACTTTATTCTCAATCATTGTTCTTTTTTGTTTGCCTGATTCAAGTTTTCTTTAAAACATGCAGGTATACTCTGGCGGCATAAGTTCTTATGCTCTGCTTGCCATGCTTATGGCAATGTTGCAGGTAATGAATTAAACCTTTGAATGAATTCTTCATCTGCATTCTAGCTTGAATGCATGTGCACATTGTTGCCAGTTAATCCGTTAATTCCCTACTATTCATATGCTGTAAGATGCCAAAACAATGGTGAGTTTATCAAAGCTATTGAAATGATGGTGATTAGGAAGATCTTGTATTTGGTCGAGCTATGAATGTAAAATGAAGAGATTACATATTGTATTTCTAATAAGACAGAAAATATACCTCAAATGCTACCATGTTTCATCTCAGCTGAGGTTTGGATGCTTGACAGACCACTTTCTGGAGTTTATTTCAGATAAGATAGGACTTTTCTTCCTTTTTGTTAGAGCTTTCTTGCATTTGACCTCTAGAGAGCATTCTACTTGTATGAGGGCAAATGAGTTTTTCTATGGTTTATTGATATGATAGAATCATGCTTCTTACAAAAAATTTAAAGTATCTCGATGTTTCCCTTGGCATGTTACCATTTCCTTTTCTCATCAAACAATATTGCCACTGCCTCATGACATTTTTGATGCTACAGAATCATAGGGAGTGCCAGGCTTCTCTAGAACGTAATTTGGGGCTTCTCTTGGTACGTGTTTTCAAGCCCTTATTCAGCACAATGTAACTTCAAGATAGCATAGTGTTCATGATGCAGTTGATATGTTCTGTGTTTTATTTTTATTCTTGTAAACTTAATTGGAGAATATATGAACCCTTTAATTTTGGGGGGTAACAGTTTGTAGACTTCTATATTCTTACTAGTCTGTTTTTGGAAAGCAGATACACTTTTTTGATTTTTATGGACGCAAATTGAACACCACAAATGTTGGTGTATCTTGCAAGGGGACTGGGACATTCTTTTCAAAGCGTACCAAAGGGTAAAGGAAAAGCAAGGCTTTTAGGATTGAAAATTTTTATTTTTTCTTTTAGCTTGCAGTTATTAAAAATATTATGTTTGATCTTACCTCATTTTCTGTTTTAGGTTTATGAACAATGGACGGCCATTTCTCATTGCAATTGAAGACCCACAGGTTGACTTTCTTTACTAAGATGTGACATTTCCATATATTAATTGACTATTAAGCAAATCAAAGAGTGGGATTGATTTGTTGCCTCAAAAAATTATTGATATGATTTTTGAATTACATCTTTTACTGCTTTCTGTGGGTGTTGGATGCATCTCTAGAGCTAAATATAGGATTCCCAAGCATTCCCCAGGAAAGACTGGGTCCTGTCTTAGCTATTACAAGTTCACACTTGGTTTTGCCTTTGTATTCTGGTTTATGGGCATGCATTTCTGAACCCTTTTCCAGAATATTGAGATTGGGATCAGACTGTACAATTAAAAAAAAATAAAAATTGGAGACCTTTTCCAAAAAAGCGGTCATTATTTTGTTTCTGTTTGATGAACTAAAACTGTTTATTTATGATGATTAGGCACCAGAGAATGACATTGGCAAGAATTCATTCAATTATTTCCAGGTTTGTTCACTGTTATAATATTATTTTTGCTTGCTTTTCATCACTTTCACTGCACTAGGAATAAAGGTTTTTGACGGGAAGGTTCATTTTAGTTTAAATGTGGGGGCAGCATTCCAAAATCTTGTTTGTATTTAATATATTTCATGACATTTTGAGTTCTAACTTATCCATTTTTTATATCCTCAGTTTGATTTACCAAGTACCCTAGATGAATTGCTTTAGCTTTGAGTTATGCTGGGTGGGTCGTAGCACTTCACCTCTCTTAACAAGTTTCAACTAATCGGGTTGTTGCATTAGATGGGATGAGAAACTTGTGTGACTCATACCATCCTTTTGCTTCCATCAAATGAATCAAATTGATAATATAAAAAGCTTTGAATTTCTTTTGCTATTCTAAATTTTACTGAAAGTCCTTTTACCATCCATATTGCAGATTAGATCTGCTTTTGCAATGGCTTTTACAACCTTGACAAATCCGAAGACCATCCTAAGCTTAGGACCCAACAGGAGCATTCTTGGTACCATAATTAGACCTGACCCAGTTTTGCTGGAACGCAAAGGAGGGAAAAATGGAGAGGTAACTTTTAGCAGCTTGCTGCCTGGAGCTGGGGAGCCCTTGCAGTCAAATTATGGACAACAGGAAATTTTGTGCAATTGGCAGTTGGATGATGAAGAAGAAGCATTACCACGAGGAGGCGGGAATGCTGGAGATGGTAGTGCACATTCCTCTGGAAAGAAGAGGAAAGCTTCTTCTAAAGAGAAGTCTCGGAAGAAAAAGTCGAAAGAAAATGGTGACATTGGGAAGGTGAGACATGATGAAAGTGGCTCAAAGAAAGAGAAGTCAACAAAGAAGAAACAGCGATGGAGAAAAAATGATAGCTCCAAGGGTTTTGCCAGTCATGCTGCTGGGTCTTCATAGATTTGTTAAAAACATAAACATATCTTTGGCAGGCTGGATGAATGAGTCTGGCATGGCTGATGCAGTTCCTTCTCACCTATGAATGGTTTACTGCAACTACAACAATCATCTAACATTCTGCCTCAAGACTGCTAAAGACTGCTTGGGATGGCATGCTGTCTGATTGAAAGTAGCATCTGAAGCAAATTACTGGCTTTAAGGTGGTTGCGGCTCCTCCCATCTCTGAAACATGGTGTCCTGTGATTGGCCAGTATTTGACTTTTGTACTAATACAGAAGTATAGAGCAAAGTTCAATGAACAGGAATAGTGGATGTGTAATTGAATCCAATTTCCTGAGTCGTAGAACATCAAAGTCTCAGAACTTGAAAACAGGCCAGATGGATCTAATAATTTTGACACCGTTTGGGGCCTCCATGTTTGCTATGAAGGGAGGAGCTGCTTGTGGCTTTTAAGTTTGAATGCCGAGCACCCATGCCGTCTGATAAATGACAATAGGGCTGCTTGTATTTTTTTTATTTTTTATTTTATTTAATAGAGTAGTGGTTAATTGTATCCCTATTAATTGATTGATTTATGAGCTCCAGCCTTGTTTTCTGCTACATTCCCGCATAGTGACCCATGATTCGCTGGTTCAAATCCGAATTCTGCAGCAGCGATACCAGGTTGGCTGTTCACTATCGGCTATGAAATGCGAAGGTATCTCTTTGCCTATAAAACCTTTTCTTACACTACTATTTCCACATCATTAATAGAAGAGAAGATTGAGAGGCTGTCTTTGTTTGCGTTTAATATTATGTTTCTGAGCATTTTAAAAGTGTTTGATATATATAAAAAATTAAATTAGTGTTTTTTTAGTGATTTTAGATAATTTTGATATTTAAAAATAAAAAAAAATTTGAGAAAATTATTTTGATGTATTTTTAAATAAAAATAAATTTATTTATATCATGAATTGGATGTAATAACTTGATATCATCCTTTTAGCCATTATAGTTATAGAAAACACTAAAGGGCGTCGACATATAAGTATGCTCCTTGCCGCACCATTGTTCGCCAATGTATAATTCATCATGATTGCATGAATTGCAATGGTGATTTTTTTTTTTTTTTCATTTTAGTTATTGATGGTTTTTCTCTCCTTGATTAAGTCTTTTATGGCTATGGTCAACTTACTCTCAATTGACGTCAATTTAGCACACTATCCATGGATTTCTTTCGATAAAAGGAGTTTTTTCTAGATGTTGTTTTGGTTTTTTCATCGATTGAGATAATAAATTTGAGTTTAAGAAATTTTTGGTTTTAGATTGATTTTAGATTTTTGAATTGATTTTTTTAGTGGTAGATAAAGATGTTTTGGGTAAAAAAATAAATTTGTAGGTAAAAAATTCATTGCTTTTTATTTTTCATCCATCATTATGGCTGAAATATTAAAATGAGCAAGTGACGTGTTATTTGATTTTTTATTATTGTAGTCTCTTAAGTAAAAAAAATTAAGTTCAAGCCTATATGTTTTTGGCCACCTAGGCTAGGCTAGAGTGTGTGGTTGGCTTTTTTGTTGTTTAATTTTTTTTGTTAGTTTATTTTTTTTTTACTAATTTTATTATTTAATGTTTATTTTCTTATTGAATTTTGGCATTGGCTTTTTTCTTTTCAATTTTAACTAAACATATTTTTTTAATGTTATTCAATTTAATTTAATACCATTTAGTTTTTACTTAATTTACAAATAAAATTTCAATGTTTTTTATGATATTAGGAGGCATTGTTATTTATGT
>Ga0325410_1006878_pt1 | contig 12481 bp, 2 predicted proteins | sample PopdelMetagenome_16_FD_206182 | JGI IMG/M metagenome (GOLD analysis project Ga0325410, IMG submission 206182) | Populus deltoides microbial communities from Bellville, Georgia, United States - Xylem-PdIQD-R3 | ecosystem: Host-associated > Plants > Phyllosphere > Stem > Wood/Secondary xylem... | reverse complement strand
TTATTGTGGTATAGTTATATATTATAAAGTTTTAATCATCTTCATGTATTAATTGTCTTGTGTTTATTGCCTTAAGTTTTCACATATGAATAAAGTGTGTTTTATTCTATCAAGGTATAGTAACCCTTTTCTATGCCTAGCTTTCAATCCTATATGAACTAAATCTCTAATCCTTTTCTATTGATGAAAAGATCAAGCCAACTCCTATCATTATGGACAGACACTTTAGCAAAATGTAAACCTAACTTCAAATAAATTGTTATGGGTACAAGGGAGGCTTTAGCAAAATGAGTCTTTTTAAATATTAAAAAAATATATTTTTTTTTGGATATATGATAAGTAAGGCTTGAATAATTTTATTAAGTAAAGGAATAATCTTCATTTTATATTTTATTAAGTAAAGATAATATTCATTTTATAAAATATAATTAGAGCTTAAGACTGCTAGGGTGTTTGTTTGGTTGTGTGCCATCTCAATTTCTATATATTTCAAATGGTTAGAAAGCATTGTTGTTATAATGGTAAGTTTGGATTATCTAAGGGTTAGGGAATAAGTTAAGGCATATAAAACTTTTTTGTACTCAAAGTAAAGAGCTTGAATAAAATGAACACAAAAAAAAAAATATTAGTTGAGGTGTACGCAAGTTGATCCAGATATCCGCATTAATAAAATAAAAAAATTATTTTATTCTTTGATATCTTAAAAGTTAGATGCTAGAATTTAGAATTTTTATTTGGAATAGAAAAAATTTTAAAAACCATTATTTCAAAATTTCATGATAATTTTGAATTTTTTTTTTGTGAAATATAGATTATGATTATTAAAAGCTTTTTTTCCTATACAAAATTTTTGGATAGTTTAAAAATAGAGTAATACTCTAATTATTTGAAAAACTAGATACAAAAGCAATATTTCTTTTACTAGAAAATTAAAAGACTAGTTTTATTTTTCTTTATCTTTTAGAGAACTTTATTTATGATATTTTTATTTTGAAATATAAATTAATAAAATCAAAAGATTCATGATTGAATTAAAGCAACACTTTAAGGTGGTAAATTGAGGTTTTGACTTACGAGGATGGAGATTATTATGTGAGTCTTTTGTTAGTTATTTACTATATTGTTTGATAGTAAAATAGAGGTTTTTTAATTGAGAATTTTTTTAGATTTTTTTTTAATTTTTGATATTAGTACATTAAAACCATAAAAAAAATTTAGAAAATTAATTTGGTATCTTTTTTTTTAAATAAAAAATAGTTTCAAAAACATTTTAAAAAATAATATCAACTGTTATTTATTGAATGTGTGTTTGTTAATTCAATGTAGGGTACTTTTCAATTAAAAATATATTAATATAATATTTTTTTTCTATATTTTTTATTTTTAAGATAATTACTTCAAAATAATAAAAAAAACCCTATAAAAATTAATTTATTATTCTTTTTAGATAAAAAAATATTTAAAAAAATAATTTTACTACCAAAATAAACACTCCCAACCTCTACAATTGACTCCGTAGCGGATTCAAACTCGCAAAACCCTAACACTTTTGTTCTCACTATGACGGGGAAAAGCAGGGAATAAAAAAAAATAGAAACAAAAGAAAAAAGGGAAAGCAAGACAAGCAAGGCAAGGAGGTTAAAAGCACTAGGGTTTAAGACAGTCATCAACAGCATAAACAAAGAGTGAGAGAGAGGGAGAAGGGGAAAGAGGTTTAGGGGTTTTGGTGGATAGAGAAAATGGTGCAAGACAACAAGGGTAAGAAGTTGAAGGTAGCGGAGAAAGGCGAGGAGGACAATAACCAAATTGATGAAGAACTCATTCTCACTATCGAGAAGCTCCAGGAGATCCAAGACGATCTCGAAAAGGTAGTGTAAACGTTCAATGTTTTTGTGTATGCGCTTTCAATGTCATATATATTTGTATGAAATTTGAGATTTTTTTTTTTCTGGTTTGGTAGAGTCCAATTACTTTGCATAATGTTTTGTTTTGTACATTTTGTCCTATATATATACTGAAAATCAGACTCAGGTTATCCATTCTGGGTTTATGCTGTCAGATACCTGGATGTGCTGATTTGCTATGCTAAAATGATTGCTCAAGTTGTTTAATTCCAGTTATAAGTATCTGGTTATGTGATGATGGATACTTGTTCCAGAAAACCAATAGCTAATGCAAGTTTAATAACAAAAAACATAATCAGGAAGGAGGATTATGTTTAAATCATGATTGAAGTAGGATTATGTGTACAGTATGTTGGGAACGATGGCCTTTTGAATGATATGCCTTGTTTGTTCACTGTCTGATTATTTATTTATTTATTGACGCTTGTATGTGTTTTTTTTTCCTTCTTTGTCTGTGTTTGTTGCTACTTTATACCTTGAACTGTGCTTTGGTTTTTCTGTTTTCATAGATTAATGAAGAGGCAAGTGATAAGGTCTTGGAAGTAGAGCAAAAGTATAATGAGATACGCAAGCCAGTGTATGATAAGCGGAATGAGATCATCAAGTCGATACCTGACTTCTGGTTGACTGCGGTTAGCAATCTGTTCTCATCTGCTTTCTTATCAAAATATATAATTTTTAACTGCTATTATAATATGCCCCTGCCTTCCCCGAAACAGAGTTCATCATTACATCTAATTGTTTGTGGTTCCCTGCAGTTTTTAAGCCATCCTGCTCTAGGTATTCTTCTGAGTGAAGAGGATCAAAAGGTTTGGTTTTGTTCCTGTATGATCTGAAGATTAACTTGTACACTTTCATTTGTTCCCTTCCCTTAGCTGCCTGTCTGTGTAGTAAATTTGATTCGCTTGTATTTTGGTAGATATTCAAATTTTTAAGTTCGTTGGAAGTGGAGGATTCAAAAGATGTTAAATCTGGTTATTCAATAACATTTGTAAGTTTATTCTCTGTCCCCTGCTTGTACAGTTTTGCATGAATAACTGATTCTACTGTCTTTTCGTTGCTTGAATGGAATTAATTGACATCTTTTTGTTGTTGTAGGATTGATTGAATAGTTCTTGATTCTTTTTTTTATCATTTGCAGAACTTTGAACCCAACCCTTACTTTGAAGAGACAAAGCTTATAAAATCTTTTGCCTTCCATGATGAAGGAACAACAGAGATTACTGCCACGCCAATCAGCTGGAAAGAGGGCATGGTAACTTCTTCTTGTCATTTCATAACAGGTTTCTCTAAATTGTATATTCTGTTTTGTTTTTTTATTTATTTGCATTTCTAAAATGTGAAGGGTCTTCCAAATGGAGTTAGTCATGAAAATAAAGGGAACAAGAGGCTTTTGTCTGATGAAAGGTTTATTTTCTCAACCTGTTTACTTTTTCTCTTATTTCCTTACTCCAAAGCTGGTTATTGTGTTCCAATGGTTCTTTTCTTATCTTTATAAATATCATCTGTACTAGTACAAATAAGGGAAACATTAAAAAAATCTCATTACGCAAACAATAATTTCAATTTTTTTTCTTCTTTCAAAACATGATTTATTGTTGGGTAAACTATATTTTTGCTTTATAGATTCATCAGTGTTCCACTTCTACCCCCATAGTGTAGAATATCCAAAATTTACCCTTATATATATTCAAATTTGTCTTTAACTATTAAATAACTTACAACAAGCTCTGTTTTGTTCATTGTTTATTTTGTTTTTTCTTAACTTCTCTCATTTTTCTTCTCAGATCCCTATAACTGCTATGATCTCCATGTAAGCACTTAAAAGTAAGAAAAAAATTACTTCAAAACTAAAATAAAAAAAGGAGGCTATGTAATGGATAGAAGATAAAATTGGGAATTTTTTGAAATTGGAAGGGTAACTTCGGAGAATTTTAAACTAAAGGTGTAGAAGAGGAACATTGATTAATGTATAATGGCAAAAATGAAGTTTGCCCTTTGTTGTTTGATTGTCACTAGTCATGGTGCTCATTTTCCTGCTCAACCAACTTATGATGTCTTTCCATTTGATGAGTGTGTGAAGGGTCAATTTGATCTTTGTTTTAGTAATAGTGTTATGATGTATGCTTGTTTTAGTTTTAAGTTGAATACAATTCGTGCTTGCAGGATGTCTTTTATATCATTGTTCAACTTTAGTATATTGCCTATTGTTTTTCCAAATCTGTTCTTTGTAATATTTTGTATTTTGTGCCTCACCTTCAAATTCACCTGCTTAAATGCAGCTTCTTTAGCTGGTTTAGTAACACTCAGCCAAAAGGGATGATTGATGACATGCAGGATGAGGTAAGTTGAACCTGTAGCTTACAAAGTAATAGAGCTATATTCCTTGGTATAAAATAGGTTTACTCAAGCTAGCTGTTACAATCTCTTACATAATAAAATAACTGCAGGTAGCAGAGATCATTAAGGAGGATTTATGGCCCAATCCACTCTCATATTTTAACATTGTAATTGATTTATTTGTTAAGTCCTTTTCCTCCCTTTTTTTCTTGAAAATGAAGCTTGAAAGCAAGTGTAACTTTCCTAATTCTCCAATGTAGGATCCTGATGAAGAGGACTTTGATGGGGATGAAGTCGATGAAGGGGTAAATGGATCCTATTTTATTATGTTTTGTGAATGTTATAACGTTTCTGGTGTTTTTCCTTCCATTTCAGCTGAGGGCATGCATTTGTTTTTTCATTATTTCATTGTTGGTAATTGGAAAGTTCATTTGATGGCTTTCTTGATGGCTTGTTGGATGTGAAGATATTGAAACTAGAATAGATGGAAGATACTAGTTCTGCAGATTTATGAACTTGATAGAAAGTCATTTAGCAAAACTTGACTGGACATGAAAACCAAAATTCAATGATGTTTTTGGATTGATATACAAATCAATTTACAATTGCATGAAAATGAGACCTTTGACAAAATTGAAGTTACTGAAGAAATCTGAAATCTGAATAGCAGGAATTTGGTGTTCGTGCTTTAATGCAGGCTAACTCACTTTGGGCATCAACAAATTCCAATTGTGTAAAACATACTTAGTTATTTAAAGATTTTTTTGATCCTGTTTGAAGAAAGGGTTGCTGGTGGGATCTTAAATTCATTCTTCAGGGTTTGTTATGGCTGTAGATATCAGGGATGCTGCATTCTTTTTCCTAGTAATGACATCATTGCTTGATCTTTCTTAGCTAGAAACCATCCATAAAGACGATAGCAGTTAGGTGCAGCTCTAATGACTGATTAAAGAATACATGTGAAGTTTAGGCACCGTTCAAGTAATGACATTATTGCTTGTTCTTTCTTAGCTAGAAACCATCCTTTAAGATGATTCCAGTTTAGGCGCAGCTCTAATGACAGATTAAACAATACATGTGAAGTTTCATATGACAGGCATTCTTCTGCTTATCACAATGAAATAAAAGTTTTGTACCATTATATCAAGCCTGTCAGACTGAATGAGAATTTATTGGAATCAGTAATAGGATTTCCAAAGAGGATTTTTCAAATGTTGTCTGATTTCCTGTGTTTTGCCTAATTGCAGGACAAAGATGGTGATGACTCTGAAGAGGAGGATGATGGGCAAGAGGAAGATGACGATGATGAAGAAGAAGATGATGACACAGGCAAATGATTTCCTTTACTTCTTCTGTTTACTTGTATCAGCTTTCTTTTTCGGTCAACACCTTGTATAAAGTGGTCTAAAAGGATTGCTGGTATCATGGGCTGGGGATGGTAACCCACTCTTAACTTTTCTGTTGTTAGATTCCTCCACTACATAGGAAACTAGCTGGTACCATGGGGTCGGATAGTGGTTTTCTGACTTTATTCCTGTTTCAGGGCCTTCCTTTTTGAGTATGGGGTTATTTTTGTGATTTCCTCCCTGAAATGCAGGTTTATAGATGATGATGGTATGTTAGCCTTTTATTATAACTCCTTTTGCTGTGAACCTCATCAAGTCAAATGTAGAATATCTGTGGTGTAAAGCTATTAGAATATCCTATATTTGTTTATCGTAGAAAGTTATGTTTGTGGGATGGTTGAGAAATCTATACAGCTTATCATATCATAGAAAGTTAATGATGTGGGATTATTATGAAATCTATATAGCTTATCTTATAATGCCATTTAAACTTAAATGGCTAGCATAATTGGAACTTTGTGCAAAATCTTGTAGCTAACCGTCATAACTTTGCAACACCAAGTTTAATGTTCACTATCCGACCCCTATTTCATTCATAATTAGTGGAAAGGCCACTAGGAATCATTGTGATCATGATTTGCCTGTTTCCCTAAGTTGTGCAATCCTTGGACCTTGTGGCTCCTCGGCAGCTTGAATCTTGAATAAAAAAAATATATACAAACATTGCCATCTCCAATCTCATGAACTTTCCCGACTTGATCGTCTTTGCACCTTCACAATCCATAAAGAACTTATGTCTTGAGTATCGTCATCCATCGCTTTGATGGTATTTTCTCACATTTGTTGGATATGGCACTTGATGTCACACCAGAAGCAAAGCCAGGAATATGATATCAATGGTTCAATTCGGTGAGAGTAAATTTCGGTGGTTCAGATTTGTGAAATAGTCAGGAAAAAGGTAGGATCTTTAGCATAGCGACCTGTGTTAGAACACGCAATATCAATTCGAGCATAGAAGTGAGAAGTGATTGAAACACAAAATCTGTGTGCTAGAAATTCTGTATTTGCTTATGTCATAAAACTACATGTATGGAGCACTAATAAGTAAATTAACTAAATCTATAAACTAATTAACAACACTAAAACACATTAAGAGCCAGCTATGGCATATTCCTACATTGCACTATTCACATAGTTAACTACATGCTCATTGCATTATTCACATCATAGTTCATAGGCTTTTTTGCCTTTCTAGGCCCTAAAGTTTTTCATTATTTGCACTTCAGTCATTATACTTTACTTCGTTTTGTTTTAGTCATTCCAGTGGTTGGATGTGTTGGGTTTTATCTCACATTGCATTCTCTCGCACATGCGATATGACAAAAATTACTCCTAAAGATTCATATTACAAAATATAATTATGGAGTTTAGTTAAACAAAATTCAAAAAATAGGGACTGGTATAAAAAGAAAGCTAAAATTGTTGTAATTTTTCATTTTTACTATTCAAATGGCATGATATTCTACACTTCCATCCTGATAGTTTTTCACTTGTATATTTCAATTATAAAACTTTATTTCTTTTGCATTTTAGTCCTTAATTGTTGAGGAATAAAAGAAAATGTCAAAAAAATGAGGAGAGAGAATGCTCTCGGTTAACCATAATTTAGACTAAAACATGATTATTTTGGTATTAATGAGTTTGTCTTGCATATAGAAGTTCAATGGAGATGATTTGGGTGCTAGATGATATTGAAAAAGTAGATTGAGATTTAAAAAGTTTGTTCTGTTTTGATTTTTAGTTTTTAGGCTAATTGCATAGTGTTTTTGTCTTGAAAATTTGATTATAAAGGTTTATAGGATGTTTTTTTTGGTGTTTATAGGTTAAAAGTTGTTGAAATTTTGGTTTCAGTTGTTAAAAACCTTGGATCCTTTTTTTTGGTGTTTAGAGGCTAATTCTTTGATCACTTCAGGTGACCGAAAATTTCTTCAATGGTCGAAATGTTGCTTGGCTTTAAAAAACAAAAAAGGTTTGCGAGTTCGATCCTTTTTAAAAGCCAAGCATGCCCCTTTTGGTTCTAAAATAAAAATCATTTTAAATATAATAATAATAATAATAATAATAATAATAATAATAATTATTATTATTATTATTATTATTATTATTATTATTATTATTATTATCTTTTTAAAATTTGCTTTTCAAATAAGATTTTTTTTCAATGGTGACATTAGCAATTAATTTATAAATAATTATATATGAAACTAATATGCATAGTTTTTAAAAATTAATTCTTATAAATATTCAACGAGATTAAAACATTTTTTTTTATTTCTTCATAAAATTCTCTTAAATGAATTATTTTTTTATCCTTGCATACATTTGCATACAAATTAGCAAGGCACAATTTTATGATTTTTTTTTTATTGAAACTTGTTTTTCAATTCATGATAAGTTATTCAAGAAATAATACTTCAAATAAAAAATTATCTTTATTAAAAAAAATATAAACATGAAAAAGAGAGTTTTCACTAAAGAAGATTTAGACAAAATATTATAAGGACAACATGACCCACTAGTTTTTTTAAAATTAAAACTTTTATTTTTTTACTTTATAAAATTCTTTGAAATTAATTATTCATTTATCTTTGCATACATTCACATAAAAATTAGCAAGGCATAATAATATACTATTTTATTGAAACTTGTTTTTCATGTCATGATAAGTTCTTATTCAAGAAATGGTGCTTCAAATAAAAAATATATCTTTATTAAAAAAGAACGAAATGCATAACTTTAAAAAGAAGTTTTCACTAACAATATGTTTAAAATCCTCTAAAATGAATTAAATTTAATTAAGATGTTTCAATTAAATATTTTTTGAAATCTTAAGTTTTCATTATATTATTATTAAATATATGAGTTGGGCCGGACCAAGCCTAGTTGGGTTAATTGGCAGCCCAACATGCTTATATATATAGGGGCTGGGCTGTAATGGGTCCAACCCGGCTAGGTTGGGCCGACTAACGGCCCAACATCTTTTGTTTTTTTTTTTTTACATTGGATTGGGATGGACCTGGCCCAACCATCTGGGTAGGGTCTGCCAGTCCAGCACAGCATGGTTGCTGGCCCGAACCAACAACCATGTTAATTATCTGATCATTGCATGAAAAATCATGTAATGGCTAGATCAGGGAGGGGGAAAACACAAGAGGAGGAGGTGGCATAACCTTGCTTAGCTGGAGGCAAATGGTTGCTGGAGTCATTCCTAGTGTTAAAGGAAAGACCAGAGTGTGGTTGGTGGTGGGACTGACAATATAGGCACAGTGAAAGAAGAGGAAGAAAAGGTTGTAGGGAGAAGAAAAATGGAAACAGGGGAAATAATTGATTTTTTCAAATTTTTGCTTTTGATTTCTCCCTCCATCAGACAATGAAATCCACCTATATTTTTAAGGATGAAAGAGTGATATTTTATCTTTAATTATGTCAAATCTTGACGATTGATTCAGCTCCAAAGGATTCAAACTATTAGCTCAAAGTGACCATTATGAACTGTTAAATTTGTCACTTGAAGGCTGGTTGGGTTGACTATTTTGGGGCAACACTATGACTGTTATGGTGTCAATTGACCAGAAAGAACCATACTAGGGTGTAGTCAGATGTCAAGATATTATTTGTGTTGAAGTTTTGTCAAATTTGGTGGAAAAATGAAGCATTAAATGCCTTGAAAAAGAAGACCACTCGAGCAGTTTTTTCTAATTTAAATGAAGAAGAAGATGAACAGTCACTAGAAGATGTGTTATTTGGTCCCTTTTTTTTTTTACTGTTCAAAATGATGCTGTTTTGGACTTTTTAGGATTTTAATTTAGGGTTTTGGTCGAAGTTTAATTTGGTCCTTCATCATTTTATTTCTTTCAATTGCACCACTAATTGACCATAAATTTTTAATTTTATGCAATTTTGCCCCCTACTGAATTTCAATGTCAACCTTGACTCCAATGTCGTTTTACATTAGACCTTGGTCCTAGATTTATACAATTTGACCCTCAATTGACCATTAGACTTTTAATTTTCTTCAATTTCACCTCTAATTTCAATCAATTGAGTCCTCATAGTTCGACGCCTTTTGCAACATGGTCCTTGTTTACAAATTTTTTCAATTTAGCCCTTAATTAACCTCATAACTTTGATTTTCTTGTGATTTTACCCCTGATTTGAACCAATTGACTTTGTAAAAATTAAATTTGGTCTCTTAAAATTTTAATCATCTCAATTAAGCCCAAATTAGGCCCCTCAAACTTATTTTTTCACTAATTAAGCCTCTAATAAAATTAATTTGACCCATTTAAAATATAATTTAGTCCTTGGAGCTAATTAAACCCTTCAATTGGACCCAAATTAATTTTTAAATATAATTAAACTTTAATTTGGCCCATGATTAAGTCAAATTAGCATATTAAAAATCTAATTATGTTCTTGGACTTAATTTTTATGCAGATTCGTTCAATAATCATGTAACTTGACCTTGAATTTGCATTGTATCTCTAGTTTTGGGTAAAATAAAGTACAATTAGGCTCCCGATTCCATCCAAAATTATAGCTTGATTTTTTCTACATTTGAAATCTTCCTAGCTTGCTTTTGCTAAAATACCAGTTTTCTTGCTATTATTATTTTATTTTTATTTTAGAAAGAAAAAATGGTCAATTTGGGTAATGACCTAAAAATGAGTTATGACATACAACATCACCAAAATGCTCTTCTCTTCTTATCCTATCATAGGTCGTATAGTTTGTCCATAATTTTATAGCTTGTGTAGTCTTGAGAAAAAAAGATATTAGAAAAATGTATTTAGATTTTATTTTTTGAATTATTCATGGTAATGGTATCAGAGGTAGAAAGAGAGGGTGGTGTATGTTATGGTTGAAGGAGGTGAGTTATTTGTTGTTAGAAATATCTAGAGTATTGAGAGATCTTTGAATGAATAAGATAAAAGTGATTATGATAATAATACAGAAAAAAATGCATTAAATTTAGTGGTAGAATTTCTTTTTCAAAGGTGTGAATTCAACTTATTTATCAATTGAATTCAACTTAAATATTATATCTAAACTCAATTTTGGTAGAAAATTAATTCCATATAGAAAAATTTGATAAAACATTAGTAGTACAAACTATTTACCCAACACACTAGTTTCTTGATAGTTTTTTAATGATTAAAAACAATGTTTCATGTGGATAACATGTTAGTCCTAACTTTATTATGAAATAAATTGACCTTCATGCATCTTGGTAACCTTTCCTTCATGCATCTTGGTAACCTTTCTAGTTAAATAAAGTAAACTAGATTATGTGCATACACTATATATTTGTTTTCTTGATTAAGAATTTAAAATTTTGGCAAACTATTCACTAGCTAAAATTCAATCATGCAACCTTGTGTGGGGATGTACGCCTGGTCTTGGATGCCTCGGTATGTCTTGAATGTCCTTTCTAACCTAAACGTGTACGGGGTTCATTCATTTAACTCTTTATTTTTTTTTAAAAAAATCCTTTTAAAATAAATAATTAAAATTATATTTAAAAAATCATTCAATTATTCCATGCATTTTAAATGAGATTTAAGTTTTTTATGGTGATTTTTGCAAGTACTTTATGAATAATTATATATAAACCTAATATGTAAAACAATTTTAAAAAACTTATATGTGAATATTCAATTAGAATAAAAAATATTTATTATTTTTATATTGTTTTCATAGATTAGTTATTATTTTGTCCATTCATATATGCACATAAAAATTATCATGACATGTTTTTTTTGGGTTGAAACTTGCCTTTCGAATCGTGAAAATTTTATTTAAAAAATATGCTTACAATAAAAAGATATGTTTTCATCAAAATAAAAAAGTTTTACCTCAATAAATATATGTTTTCTCTTAAATTTTAATTATTAGAATTTTTGTGAATTCTTTTTGGTTTTTTTTTCAATTTCAACTTTCAACAGTTAATTAATTGAAAATTAGTCTTTGTAATTGATTTTGATTTATTTTTTATGGGTTATCCTGGTCTTGTGACTTAGATCGTGAATCTGATAAGTTAACTCAAGTTAATTTTTATGTCTCTTTTCTAATGGATGTTTTTTTTTTTTTTTACCCTTTCATATCGAGTTGATTTGAAATTGAGTTTTATACTTTGTTTTGATTTGTTTTATATGAGACTATCATTATCTCATAAGTACTCCGGTCATAAATTTGACAAGTTAACTGAAATTGATTCAGATCGATCCAATATATTGGAATCTTAATATTTTTAAAAAACATTATCTTTATTTTTATTCGAGTTAAACTATATTTTTACTAGTTATCTGAATTATCTTTAAATTTATTAAATAGACTAGATCGCATCTGTCAACCGCAAAATGATTTTTTATTTTCTGCTAAAAAAAATCAGCAAAACTTAAATATTTTTTTTACATTAAAAAATTTAATCCTACTAGTAGCGTGCCACGTTAATAAAGTAAGATCTACGCTTTTAAGATTCTCGATGGCAAAACGACACCAAATTCCGACGTGGAACTCGTCATCTGGTTTGTCCGAACTATTTGTTTCTATGGTGGCACGCATAATAAGCAACGGATTTTGTGTATTTGGTTGCTCAAAAACTATGCTTACTGACATTGCAGAAGTGGGAGTTTATTGAATAGTTAGTCCAGACTTGGGTAGTACTAGCTATACCCCCTTGTGAAAATCGCTCAAGTAAAACAGAGGTGAACTTGAAATGGGTGAGTCTTTCATTCCTACTGTCGATCTCTCACCTTGCTTCCGAGAAGATGATGAAGATGGCATGAAGAAAGCCAAAGAAATTATTGGTCAAGCTTGTTCCGAGTATGG
>Ga0325410_1006876_pt1 | contig 12483 bp, 9 predicted proteins | sample PopdelMetagenome_16_FD_206182 | JGI IMG/M metagenome (GOLD analysis project Ga0325410, IMG submission 206182) | Populus deltoides microbial communities from Bellville, Georgia, United States - Xylem-PdIQD-R3 | ecosystem: Host-associated > Plants > Phyllosphere > Stem > Wood/Secondary xylem... | reverse complement strand
TTAATAACATGATATAAAATTAAAAAATAAAATAAAATATAAAAAGATACTAGAAAATCTCGCAACCATCATATTATTTTATTATATTTATAAGAAAGAGAAATGAATGAATAATAAAAAAAAAAAGATAAGATAATAAATATGCATTTTATAATATATTAATAACAATAGTATTTTTTTTTATTTTTCTCCTATATACCATAGTTTTAAATTGATGAGTTTTGACTATGTTACTGGGTTATTTAGAATTGACCCTTAATTTTTTTAACGATAAAATAATATTACTTTTATTAAAATAAATAAATAATAGATTGTAATTGAATCTTACTGACTTCACCGACTAACTACCCGAATTTTTAACCAAATCACTGAGTTTTTTCTTTCCTCTAATTTTATGAATATCTTTGGATATAGCAGATATATAAATGAATAAAGAATTCAAATTCAACCATTTTCTTTTAAATTTTAGGGCAAAAGTAATTCTTGAAAATTGTCCTGTTATTTTTTTTTTCCATCAAAAGATTCGTACATGTCTTGACACAAATAAAAACACCACAAACTCATAAAATTTCCATGGAGTACACAGCAGCAGCATATCCTCAAATGCATCAAGATCAAAATGCAAACCCTAACCCACCGCAGCAACAGCCACAGCCACAGCCACAGCCACACCCAATCTCTACTTCTTTATACTCTTCTTATTATTATCCTCCTGCTAATGCTGTTGCTGCTGATCCCCAAAACCAGCACATTACTGCTCAATTCTACAACACTGACCCCACTACCAGTCTTACACCTCCTGGGGTTGCCTCCTACACTAACTACCCACATCTTGCCTACTGTTTCGATCCCAATTCCAATACTTGGGTTGCTAAGGAAGCTGTTCAGCAATATGGGTCTGCTCTTGCTGCCTTTCCTGCCCCTGTTGTAAGTGGTTGGTCCTCTGTTTTTCACCTTTTTTTTCTGGGGTATTTTTTTATTGCTATATTCCTTGTGAATTATTGAGTGTTTAACAGGATTTAAAGTTTGTGCTTTTATTTGTGAATTGTGGGCTTTGGTATTTTTGTGGAGATTTGTAAAGGGTTTTTTGATTGCTGAGAAAATATGGCAAATGGGAAAAAAATCTAGCATTTTGTGAAGTAGAAAAGAGTGTCGTTTGGCTTCTGACATTATGTTGGAAACTGAAATAAAACTAGAGTTGTGAATATAATAAAGGCAACCAAATTCATAGTAAGAGAAAGCTTTGATTTGTTTCTTCCAGTATTAATAGTAAACGTGAAATTTTAAGCTTTGGTGTGATTTGATAATGAGTGCACTAGAGGGAGAAATCAAAGCATTGTTGACAAAGTGATCATGTCTGAGAATTGGCGTAGTGATTTCTTCTTGATTATGATGATATTGTTGTATTCGAATAAGAAAGCTAGATTGGAAAATTACTTGCATCTGCAGAAGATTACGCTTGTTGAGGCTCAAGAAATTCGCAGTAATAATCTTTTAGTCGGAGGGCTTCCTTTTTTATACACAACTTTGTCATCAAACCATTTCGCCAACCTTCTTGCCTTGACCCAGCAAGCTGGGGTATGGAGGATTTATTGATTGAACTTTTCAAGCCGTCCAAATTGTTGGGCTAGTGATAAGTTCCATATGGATGCGTGATTTATCCTTTCAACTATCCTGCTACAGATCGGATTGTCTATTTGTGGATGCAAGGTTATGAGTTTGTTTGAAAGTGATTTTGTTATGGAACCCACTATGCATGCCAAGGAAAAAAGTACATTTTTTACAACACATGCTCCTCCATTACTTGGATTAATATTGTCCAGATTCTAGAGCTTTTCAGTTTACTGTTGATGTTCCCCCCGCTTCTCTGGTAGCTTGATTTACACTAAGAGTGGCATATTGTAATATGACTTTCACAGTCAACTGTCATCCAACGAGTTGCGTGTATTTTTTTTCTAATGTTGTTGAATGCCAATGTAAATGTCTCATAATGAATGGTCAGTGCACATTTACATCCTGAAGAAGTTGTTTTTAACTCTAAACTTCCAAACGGTGAAGCTATATATTGTGCACCATGCTCAGTATATCAAATAAAATACTAGAGATTCTTAAATTTTAATAAAATCTTGCTTACTAAATGACATGGAAGCTTGTGATTGGAGTTTATTGCTCCATTCCATCATTGGAGTCATATCACTAAATGTGATAATATTCCTCATTCCATGGTTTGAACAGCTTTCTTGCATAATGAATGCCGCACCATTTAGTAAACTAGTGTTAGGAAGAATGTTCAAGTAGTCTTAGCACTAACCAGGCTAAATTAACTGTAGAAGGGGTTTGAGATCAAGTTTGTCCTATAATAGTTAACTTTGACTATATTATTCAGGCTACAGTTATTGAATGGACTGGTTTTTTTATGCCATCCCTTGAAATCATTTTCTGTATTGATGTTGTTTAGCATGTGTTAGTGGGAAGTACATTTTTACTCATGTAAGTAGTGTATTGTAAAGGACTATTTAATACAGTTACTCTCAACACTAAAGTTGCCGCTTGTTGCTGATGCTGCTACTCTTCCAGTTATATTAATTTTACAGCGAGTAATGTTTAAGGTGTGCTCATTTTGAAATTGAGCACTAGATTGGTGACTGTTGAATACCTTGGCAGGATATTCCGATGCAAATCCCTAGTTTCTCTTATTGAAAAAAGGACGAAGTTATCTTTGGCATATCTACTTACACATTTGCTTGTTATGTGCTGTTATCTATATCTTAATTCATTACAAACTAACGCCTCCATTATATGTGCAGAGCAACACTATACCTCCAAATGGCACAGAGCAGTTGGCCGTTTCACATCTGGACTCAACTTTGTGGGCCAATCTTACATTTCTTGCCCAAGGAAATAGCAATCAGAAGAAGCAACAGAAGAAAACACAGCAAAAGAAAATGAAGGTTGTTCAATCTGCATATTGTGAAGTTTGTAAGGTGGACTGCAACAGCAAGGATGTACTTGACCAGCATAAACTAGGAAAGAAGCATAAGAAAAACTTGGAGAAATTACAAGCAGCTGCTGCTGGCTGCAGTGTCTCAGCAGGATCAAGTAATCCAGTTATTGGGCCACAAGAAAACCCCAGTAAGAGTGAAAATGGAAATGTGCAAAAGAGTAAGAAGAAGGCCGCTGAACCACTGGAAGATTTGGATACGAAGAGAAGAAGAATTCTTGAGGGTGGAGCAGCAGCAGATGCAGTCAGGGTATGTTCGTTTTGTAATGTGGTGTGCAACAGTGATACAGTGTTCAATTCTCATCTTGCTGGACAAAAGCATGCTGCTATGCTGAAAAAGCTTGCTGGAATAAGAATGGCCACTGCCATATAAATATAAGATAATCAGAATGAATGGATTGGACACACCTAGTACTTTCCTTTTGGTTGCTTTTCCGGTATATTCTTGTTCTATTAACATACGTAGCCATTTTTTCTATTCTGTTAGAGAACCACCTCCACAGGGAAATGTTTTTGATAACATGGCGGGGAGACTTGGCATTCATCATCTCTAGGACTTTTTGAGTAGCACTGCTTACTTCGCTAGGCATAATATTGTTTTCCAAATGTCTGGATGTTCATATCCAGGGAAGCACAACGAGCCAACAGTATTTCCTACAAGCACACAACCATTCTAACAATCTTATCCTTTGAACTGACTGTTTTCGAAATGCAATGTATCTATGAAATTGAAGGATCTGTAATTCTCGTTCAAAGTTACAAGCATCTTCTCTGTTCTAGAAAGGGACTTTGTTTCAGACCGCCACCCTTGTGCAGTGCTAGTAGTGGTTTTTTGGATCTGCTATGCTGCTGGAGGCTTGGGATTGAAAGTAGTGTGGCTATGGCCTATTGCTTCAGCCCTCAAAGGGACTGCCACCCCGTCACTGCACCGGCTCAATTTGCATATTTATGGTTCACCGGGAAGCTGGCTGAGTATGGAAACAGTTTTTTTGACATATTATTATTCAAAATTATTTTCTTCTTATACAAGAAATAAAGTGTCTAAGGTTTCTCAAGCACACATGCGTTTCTATTTTTTTTCTTTCAATACTAATTTATATAGTTCAAACTGTGGTCATATGCGCTCTGATATAATCATTCTTTTACTATACAATAAATTAAATGAGTTACTTTACTTCCCAAAAAAAAATGCATTGACAAACCTGGGCAGATAAATTTTTAAAATTTTTTATTTAAAAATATATTAAAATAATATTTTTTATTTTTTAAAATTTATTTTTAATATTAAAACAATAAAAAAATTTAATTTAAAACTAAAAAAATTTAATTTTGTTTTTTTAAAAGCATAGGCAGGCATCCTGATAGCGATTCCTGTACTACCCAAACTCTCAGTCTCAACAGAAGAGCCATGACAAGATTTCTTGCAAACCTCAAGCCCTCTCATTCTTCCTCTGTCTTTAACCACTCCCACAAAATCATTGCATTTCCTTATTCTTCTCAAACCACTCAGCCTTTTCAACCAAAAACCTTCTTCAAATCAAACACCAAAGATACCACCCTCGTACCTCACTTGTGCAATCAAAAGAGGTTCGATGAAGCCATTCGTATTTTATGCCAACAAAACCACTTAAAAGAAGCGTTACAAATTCTCCACCAAATCGACAAACCCTCTGCTTCTGTTTACTCGACTCTTATTCAATCTTGCATTAAAAGTCGGCTTCTCCAACAAGGCAAAAAAGTCCATCAACACATCAAGCTATCTGGGTTTGTACCCGGTTTGTTCATTTTAAATCGGCTTCTTGAAATGTATGCAAAATGTGATAGTTTGATGGATTCCCAGAAGTTGTTTGATGAAATGCCTGAAAGGGATTTGTGTTCATGGAATATTTTGATTTCTGGGTATGCAAAAATAGGTTTACTCCAAGAAGCGAAAAGCCTGTTTGATAAAATGCCTGAGAGAGATAATTTTTCTTGGACCGCGATGATTTCTGGGTACGTCCGTCATGATAGGCCTAATGAGGCTTTAGATCTGTTTAGAATGATGAAGAGAAGTGATAATTCCAAGTCGAATAAGTTTACAGTTTCCAGTGCTCTTGCTGCTGCGGCAGCTGTTCCGTGTTTGAGGATTGGGAAAGAGATTCATGGCTATATAATGAGAACAGGGTTGGATTCTGACGAGGTAGTTTGGAGCGCCTTGTCTGATATGTATGGTAAATGTGGGAGCATAGAGGAAGCAAGGCACATTTTTGACAAGATGGTGGATAGAGATATTGTTACTTGGACGGCAATGATTGATAGGTACTTTCAGGATGGGAGGAGAAAAGAGGGATTCGATTTGTTTGCTGACTTACTGAGGTCAGGTATCAGGCCTAACGAGTTCACTTTTTCTGGGGTTTTAAATGCTTGTGCTAATCAGACTTCAGAGGAGCTTGGTAAGAAGGTTCATGGTTACATGACTAGAGTTGGGTTTGACCCATTCTCCTTTGCAGCAAGTGCTCTTGTTCACATGTATTCTAAGTGCGGAAATATGGTGAGCGCAGAAAGGGTGTTTAAAGAAACGCCCCAGCCAGATTTGTTTTCATGGACTTCATTGATTGCTGGGTATGCTCAAAATGGCCAACCTGATGAGGCTATTCGGTATTTTGAGCTGCTAGTAAAGTCAGGGACACAACCTGATCACATAACTTTTGTTGGCGTTCTATCTGCTTGTGCTCATGCTGGATTAGTTGATAAAGGGCTTGATTACTTTCACTCAATAAAAGAGCAATATGGGTTAACTCATACTGCTGATCATTATGCTTGTATAATTGATTTACTGGCCCGATCTGGCCAATTTGACGAAGCTGAGAATATCATAAGTAAAATGTCAATGAAGCCTGATAAGTTTCTGTGGGCTTCCTTGCTAGGTGGTTGTAGAATTCATGGAAATCTTAAATTGGCACAAAGGGCAGCAGAAGCATTATTTGAGATTGAGCCTGAAAATCCTGCTACTTATGTTACGCTGGCCAACATATATGCTACGGCTGGTATGTGGAGTGAAGTAGCGAAGATCAGAAAGACCATGGATGACCGAGGAGTGGTGAAGAAACCAGGTTTAAGTTGGATTGCGATTAAGAGGGATGTGCATGTATTCTTAGTAGGAGATGATTCACACCCGAAATCCAAAGAAATAAATGAGTTTTTGGGGAAGCTGTCCAGAAGGATGAAGGAAGAAGGGTTTGTTCCTGACACCAATTTTGTGTTGCATGATGTGGAGGACGAACAGAAGGAACAAAACCTCTCTTACCATAGTGAGAAGCTTGCTGTAGCTTTTGGAATTATTTCAACTCCAGAAGGAACACCGATCAAGGTTTTTAAGAATTTAAGAACGTGTGTAGACTGCCACACTGCAATTAAATTTATCTCAAAGATCACAAATAGAAAAATAATTGTGAGGGATTCGAATCGGTTCCATTTTTTTGAGGATGGACACTGCTCATGTAGAGACTATTGGTGATTAAAAAAAGAACTACGAGTTGATCAAGCAATTTGGCAGAACTAGAAAAGGACCAAGAGGAGCACATCTTTTATCTTGCAGGCCAGCTTTTAGATAACCATCTGGTTGAATGAATTCTAAATTGAAACTTCTTGCCGTTGTGGTTTGATTTAATTGGGAAGAGTGCAAGAAATTACCATACGCCTCAGTACACTGTTACATCTGTCAAATTGGAGTTTACATGAGCAATATGTCCTGTGAGAAAAAATCCAGGTGAGTTTTGCCACATATTAGTTTATGTATTCTCATTTGATGCTTTTGTGACTTTGTCTTCATTATTGTGATTGCTTTGCCAGATGAAGCTATTTCATTTCGGACATCAATCATATATAACAGGAACTTATTTTCTGTTGGGGCTGGATATATTTGATATATGATGCGAAAGCATGTATGTGAGTTGCGCAGAAAAAAAAAATGCCTCTCCTTTCTCAAGGATGCTGCACTTGAATCAAGTCTTTTGTTGAAAGCAAGCAGTGAGATCTACAACGGAATTTTTTTTCTTTTTTTTAACTTATGGACCATAGTATTATAAGAAAAATCGCTTTCCCACCAAGTGAGTTGTTCCCATAATCTGATTCAGTCAAATGAAACTTCTAATTTGGGGATATTTTCCATCAAGCATATAAACAATATTATCAGGAAGAGCATAAAGAAGAACCAAACAATTCTGAAGATTTGAGTATTGTATTATGGTGTGTGGAAATGTTATTAAATAGTCTTGATTTTTTACTGTCAGGACCTGCCTAAGGAGCCCTGTCGAGGGGCGTTGACCCACCCGATTAAATGAGATAAAAAGAAGTTTTTAGATAGACATATACCTTTATTATTTTTATTTTAAAGCGTCCAAAATTCTATTAATGTAAGAAGTGATTGCCTTTGATTTTTATTAAATGAATGATATAGTGTAACAAAAAAAGATGATTTTTAGAGGTAATAGATATTAGCAAATTATTTTGTTTTAATAAAATTTAAATTATTGCTCTTTTTAGATGTAAAAATAAATATCATATGAATAAATGAAAAAAGCTTTTGTAGCTCTTTTGCGGAATAGAATTAGATGTCTTGATACATGTATATCTTTTAAATTCTCAACTTGGTTTTTAGTTAAAAAAAAGTTGGAGATGGATTAAGTCATGAACAAGAAGAGGTTATAAACTTATGTGAATCATAATCTATGTTTTTCTCTTAATTTTACCTAAAAAATAAAAAATTAAAAGGAAAAAAAAAACTTCTTACACGCGCTCACAATAATATCTGATACTTGACACAAACAAAATATATATAAAAAACAACCAAAAAATTCATAAACATTAAGATTAAGATTAAGAAAAAATTAATTATTTTTTCCTTAAGATTATGTCAAGGTTCATTATAATCAAATAATTAAAATTATATTTAGATACCAATCTAATGGCTGGTTAGCTTCAATGGACATTGGTTCAGCCAAAAAGAGTTTAATTTAGCTCCTGCCTGTGACTGCTATGCAACAACATCGACACCTTCTGCTTTACATTGTAGCCGTTTGGAATATGAAGTGCAAGAACAACCAAGACGATCAGAACATTCAGATACAATTTTGTACTATTGAGCTTTCATTCTATTAAAAGAAAGAGCCCGAATCGGTTCAGTGGGCGGAAGCAGAAACAAGCAATAAGCAAATTTTTAAATAAAGGTAGCATAAAACTGCACTTTTATTTTTATTTTTTTGTTAAATCAGCTTAGTGGATGCAGATACACATTCGTTGTTGATGCTAACATGGAAGATTTTTGTAGCGTGACTGACAGAGAGGGTCTTCCATAGTTTTACAAGAATTGACTGCGACAAGCTCCTGCAGCTTTTAGCCGTGAGGCGGCAGTGTAAACTCCAAATGAATCTTTAATACTTCGGTGAGAGCTATACAGATGGAGATATTAAGCATGGAACAAACACAAAATACAAATGGATTGAATGGAGCTAGAACAGATGCAACATTCAGCAGCAAATAAGACAATGATGAAGCAACAAAATTGATACAGCAGAAAACGTTCAATAGCAAATAAGACGACGGTAAAGCAAGAAAGAAAGCCAATATCCTTGTATCAGAATGAGGGGGGGATGGCATATTCTCAACTCCAATGAACAGTGAATTACTTGCAGAAAAATCAGGGTGATCTTGTGCAACCCTATACGACTCCTAGCATGTACATAAAGAACTGCAAAAGCTATTTTCATCAAGAGTGAAATTTGAAACTTGTGATCACCATTATAGCCAAAAAAAGCGGCATATACAAGACTGGTAATCATGTTATCATGGCAAGTTTTTTTAGCATAAAAGATTCATTAGTTTTCCAATATATCTACTCGAATTAACAGGGACATGCTCCTACATTTTTTAGCTACAAGGAAGATTTGTACACTCCAAATGCATCCCTAATACTTCCACTACAATTATGCTTGGCGACATTGAGCATGGAACAAAAACAAAATACAAAGAGCAAGAAACTGATACCACACATCAAGCATTATTCATTAGCAAATAAGGCAAGGTGAAGAAACGAAGATGCTAGTGACCTTGAAATAGATTAAGGGTTTAATGGCAGATTCCCAACTTTAAGATTCAAATGCACATCAACATGCATGAAGACAAAACTGGATTCATCCTGGTTTCTCGATCTCTCCTCCTAATCTTCTATAAAGTCGTGAGGATTTTTCAAATGCTGCATGAAGAATTATCTTCTGAAATTGCCCAAAGTGTAAATCCTACGAACAAAAAAATGGGCAACCCACATATCGTAGTCATACCTTATCCAGCACAAGGCCATGTGATTCCCTTTATGGAACTCTCACAATGCCTCGCAAAACAAGGATTCAAAATCACATTTGTGAACACAGAATATAATCATAAGAGGGTCTTGAAAGCTTTGGGAGAGAACAATTATCTTGGGAGTGAAATTAGTCTCGTGTCAATCCCTGATGGTTTGGAACCTTGGGAGGATAGAAATGAACTAGGAAAGTTAACTAAAGCAATTTTTCAGGTCATGCCAGGGAAGCTACAGCAGCTCATAAACAGGATCAATATGTCAGGAGAAGAAAGAATTACCGGTATCATTACTGATTGGTCAATGGGCTGGGCTCTAGAAGTAGCAGAGAAGATGAATATCCGCCGTGCTATCTTTTGGCCTGCCTCAACTGCCGTACTGTGCTCTATGCTTAGTATTTCAAAGTTACTAAATGATGGAATCATTGACAATGATGGTGAGGTCCTCTATCACAAACTCTTTAACTAATGTATTGCACTATTGTGAATTAGCATAACCTAAGTAGTCATCAACTAGGCTTGTTTTGTGACAGCAATCTGGTTCAATAAAAGTCTGTTAGCGGTTTATCTATGGAACCAAAGATAGAAAATAAATCAACATTTTGCTATTTTTAAGCTAGAAGACCCTGTAAATAGGAATAGGAAGTTTACTGCAATCTCTATCATTAACATTCAAATGTTTTTTCCTTGAAGGCACTCCACTAAAGAACCAGACAATTCAGTTGGCACCAAAAATGCCAGTGATGGACACTGCAAATTTTGCATGGGCTTGCCTTCGTGACTTTACCACACAGAAAATTATTTTTGATCTCATGGTTAAAACCATTGAGACAGTGAAAGTGGAAGACTGGATAGTTTCTAACTCAGCATATGACCTTGAGCCTGGAGCTTTCTCTTTCGCCCCAAACATAATACCTATAGGACCACGTTTGGCAAGCAATCGGCTAGGAGATCAACAAGGATACTTCTGGCCAGAAGATTCAACATGTTTGAAATGGCTGGACCAACAGCCGCCCAACTCAGTTGTTTACATTGCATTTGGTAGCTTTACTGTTTTTGACCAAACACAATTTCAAGAGTTAGCTCTAGGTCTTGAACTATCCAATAGGCCGTTCTTGTGGGTTGTCAGGCCAGATATTACAGCGGAGACAAATGATGCTTATCCAGAAGGATTTCAAGAGAGGGTAGCCAACCGTGGGCAGATCGTTGGTTGGGCTCCTCAACAGAAAGTACTTAGTCACCCTTCTGTTTTGTGCTTCTTGAGCCACTGTGGGTGGAACTCCACCATGGAGGGTGTAAGCAATGGGGTACCTTTCTTGTGTTGGCCATATTTTGCTGACCAATTTCTTAACGAGACGTACATTTGTGATGTTTGGAAGGTGGGATTGAAGCTGGAAAAAAACCAAAGTGGGATCGTCACAAGGGAAGAAATAAAGAATAAGGTGGAGAAAGTTGTTGGTGATGAAAAATTCAAGGCAAGAGCTTTAGAACTCAAAAGATTGGCCATGCAGAATGTTGGAGAAGGTGGTTGCTCAAGCAATAATTTCAAGAATTTCGTTGAATGGATGAAGGCATGAGCAAGAAGAGATTCTGAACTTGTTGGAGCTCTGATCTTTTTCTTTTTTTCTTTTTTCTGATTCTGCACGAACTTTGGAGAATAAGAGGAAAAATGCATTGCATCTTCGCATAATCATGAACTACTTTCCTTGGAAAACAAAACTAATGAATAAATAGTTCAACAGTGCTATGCTATTGAGATGCAATCACATCAACAGAGTAAAAGCAAACAGAAAGGAATTTAAACACAAAAGCAAAGAAGCTGCAAAAATATCAAAAGTGGTTAGTGTCTCACATGTGCAACCGAGCTCTGCTATTGAGCTTCGATCTATACTCAAACATCTTCGTGGTTAATAGATAAGCCTCCAGCCATGATGCAAGATTTTCATTCTTTATAATGGGAGGCAAGGACCCAATCAGGAAATAGCTCTCTAGTTGTCGAACAATGATTTGAGATTTAGCAAGGAACAACGCTTTCCTGCTGCAAAATAACAATGTCTGTCACTTCAAAGGTTTGCAAACGGGTAGAATTTTCCAAATAAATAATCATTTATAAAACCCTGCTATTCTTGTGTGGAGATTCAGATAAGATGTATGCATCTACATACCGAACATGTGCATGCATAAAACAGACCAATATGTAAATTATATATCACCCAAAAATCATCCTTACCCAAAAAGAGAAGCATTGCACATCTTCCCTCAAGAGGTAAATGCAGAGAATCCAGAATAAGTCAAGTGAAATAAACAACAATGAATGTACAGGTACAATAATGGTGCTTCATAAAGCTACAGGAAAACATGGTGCTTCTAAAAGCTGAAGTGAATGCTGAAGTGTAGAACTGTAACACTCACAGGTGCAAGATGAAAGAGCATAGAGCCTGAAATATCATGTAGACATCAACCACCAAACTCCAGAAATATATAAACCATTGTCAAGCATAAGAAATCAGAAACTACAAACACATTGCAAGCACAGAGAAAAGTTTTCAATTATACTGATAGAGAAAGTTTACCTTCTCTTAGATGGCCATGAAGTCCGAGCAGGCATGCAGCTATTTCTGTGTGCACATGTTTATAGTCTAAAACCAATAAATTGCTCTATTAAAGAAAACAGAAGAAAAAAAACATAAGATACTCGAAACTATAAAGTTAACAGGAAACAAGCAACCACGAGATAGAGCTCTAGCAATTACACATGAAACCAATGATGTAAGTCCTGTATATATAACTGTTTAGACTAAAAATCAATATTCACGTGTTAATCCTAGAAGAACAAGGGTTGTTCACATTAAACATGGAAAAGCAGTCGAAATCAATAAAGTGGAATTGAGCGCGCTGGAAAATTCCTTGTCGACCAGAACTTTTGAAGAAGAGCGATCAACTGATCAGGAGTCACAACCAATCCATGGAAAGCGATCGACTACAGGAGTTCGAACAAGTGCGAAGAATTAGAAAACTTTATTTTATTCAGACCAGGATTCCTCAGTCAGAAGATTAGTTTAGTATTCACATGGTATCAAGGAGTTTAATTGTGTATTAAAACTCCATAAAATATGATACCAATTAAATACCATGGTCACAAAATGACT
>Ga0325410_1006874_pt1 | contig 12485 bp, 8 predicted proteins | sample PopdelMetagenome_16_FD_206182 | JGI IMG/M metagenome (GOLD analysis project Ga0325410, IMG submission 206182) | Populus deltoides microbial communities from Bellville, Georgia, United States - Xylem-PdIQD-R3 | ecosystem: Host-associated > Plants > Phyllosphere > Stem > Wood/Secondary xylem... | reverse complement strand
AAGATGGACATTTACCATAAATTAAAGGTATCTTATATTATTAGATATGTTAGTATAAAACATGCTTTAGTTAAGGAATTATTGATACTTCAAGTGCAAAATAATGATATAGAACCTTGATAAAAATGCACTTTTAAGTACTAATCAGTTGTGGTGAAATAATTAATAGCTTGTTTAACGAGTCCGTTTTAATGTTTATCAATGCTATTGTGGAGTTGTAATTTTCGTAAATTTATATGTATAAATTTGTATGAACGTTAATAATTGATAATGAATATTTATGAGAAGTTTTAATTAGTTTGTTGGATAATCTCGAGGTAAACCAATATTTTTGCAAATTCATTTACCTAACATAGTTAATTAATACATGTTGTCATCATAATTTTATAGAGGTTCGATAGAAGTCATGGATGATTATTCATGGATGTATCGAGATTCACTCCAAGGATTGCAGAGGATGAATTATTGTAACAGGGTTCAGGGTTTTATTAATTTCACAACATCTATTCCCAAAACTTTTACTGGATGCGGTATTAGGTGTCTATATAGGAAGTGTCAAAATAAAAAAAGTATCTGCATCTAGATGTTGTAATGATGCATCTTCTAGTGTTAGCAACGTGCATGGAGTTGCAAATGACAACAGTAATCCTTACAGGAATATGGTTATGGATGCAATGAGAATGAATCAATGTAATATCAGTCAATGTCCAATCGTAGAAGAAGAGCCCAATACAGATGCAGCTAAGTTTTTTTATTTGTTGAAAGATTTTGACGAACCATTATGGGATGGCTGCACAAACCACAGTAAATTATTAGCCATAACACAGTTAATCACCATCAAGTCAGATCACGGGTTGAGTGAGGCCGATTATGACAAAATTATCGAATGGGCGAGAAACATTTTACTTGAAAGGAACATGCAAAAATAGAACTTCTATGTTGTAAAGTCCATGATGAAACCCCTCAGTTTAGGATACTAGAAAATTGACATGTGCCCTAACTTCTGCATGTTATACTACCTTGAAAATGATGAGTTGATCGTGACATTAGGGCATTCCCGTTACAAACCTAGACTGGCAGGGGAAAGACTCTCGTAGCGTATAAAAAACTTAGATACTTCCCAATCACATCTAGACTGTAGAGGTTATTCATGTCACCAAGGACTGCTGACCACATGATATGGCACCAATTACATGATGCGGTTTATGGAGTGATGGTGCATCCTTCTAACGGCAAAGTATGGAAACACTTTAACAATGTGCATCCTCACTTTTCAACTGAATTAAGAAACGTGCATCTTGGGTTGTGTACAGACAGATTCAATCCATTCGGGTCATTTACTGCTCCTTATTCTTGTTGGCTGGTTATACTCGCGATTTATAACTTGCCACCGGGGATGTGTATGAGGCTGGAGTTCATGTTTTTATCTACTATCATACCCGTTCCGAGCAGCCCGGGTCAGAATATAGATGTTTATCTTCGACCGTTGATTGATGAGTTGACGCAGTTGTGGTCCTCTAGAGCTTTGACTTATGATATATTGAGGAAATAAAATTTTATTATAAGGGCGATTTTGATGTGGACTATCAATGATTTTCCAGCTTATGGAACGGTTTCTAGTTAGAGCATGCATGAAAAACTAGCATGTCCATACTGCATGGAAAACAACAAGACATTCACGCTAACAAAGAGAGGTAAAACTTTTTTTTTTACTGTCACCATCGTTTCTTGCCACCGAATCACAAGTATAGAAAGAACATAAATGATTTATTTGTAGGTAGAGTTGAAAAGCATGTTGCACCCCCGCGTCTTTCTGGTGAAGAATTGGATAATGTTGTATCAGAGTATGGTGACATTGTGTTTGGTCTCCAATCAGGTAAATAGAAGTTTCCTGGTTTTGGTTTGACCCACAATTGGGTAAAACAAAGTATCTTTTGGGAGCTTCTTTATTGGAAGACCAATATCCTCTGCCATAACTTTGACGTCATGCACATAGAAAATAACATTTTTGAGAACATTTTTAACACCGTCATTGATGTGAAGTGGAAGACAAAGGACAACATCAAGGCTAGATTGGATATAACTTTGCTCTGTAACTGTAAATATATGGAGTTGGTTTGTGATGGGTCACGGGTCGCAAAACCAAGAGCAAGCTTCGTGTTAGAGAAAAATACACAACTACTAGTCTACAAATGGCTTAAGAGTTTGTGTTTTCCTGATGGACATGCCTCGAACATATCAAGATTGGTTAATATGGAGGAATGCAGATTATATGGAATGAAGAGTCATGACTGCCACATGTTTATGCAAACACTCATTTCAATAGCTTATCGTGATTTGTTGTCAAAAGGGATATGAGATGCACTCATGGAGATCAGTTATTTTTTTAGAGATTTATGCTCCAGCAAGTTGAATGTTGATCATATTGAGAGGTTTGAAACAAATATCGTCGAGACACTATGCAAACTTGAAATGATATTCCCTCCATCATTTTTTGACTCAATGAAGCATCTCCCCATACATTTACCGTTTGAGGCAAAAGTTGGAGGACCAGTCCAGTAAAAATGGATGTATCTTTTCGAATGATTAGATATTACAGTTGCAATGTAGTTCATATATAAAAGTATTTTCTTTGTTTTTCTTAATTGAAAATATATGATTAATTCAATGCAGGTACTTGTTTAATCTTAAGAAAAAGGTTAAGAACAAGACACATGTTGAGGCTTTGATATGTGAGGCCTATATTGTTGAGGAGATCTCAATATTTATCTCATACTATTTCAAACCTCATTTGAGAACGAGAATCAATCGTGTTCCACAACATGATAATGATTGTCACACGTCCCCGCGTGATATCTGTTGACAATTTTTGTTCGTTTGCTTGATTTGAGGAGTCGCCACCTAGTATTTGATTGAAGGTTACTAGGAAACCTGGATGTATTGGTCTTTTTAGAGATTCACGAGTAAGGGACTGATTATGGCTAGGGAACATATTAGTACCCCTAGCGCACCCTACCTGAGGTAAGCTGCTTCGCGATTTGATGAGATTTAAAAGGTTTTGAAAGTTGTCTTGCCAATCACTTATTAAAAAAAAAGAAGAAAAGTTCTCCTTGATAAGGAGATTCTTATCTTATCGGATAAAGAAAACCTAATTGCTCTAGCATCAATAAAAACAAAACAAAATTTTCTATTTAATATTAAGAATACATCTTACGTATAAGATTGTAATCCCAAATATAAAAAAACAAAAAATATATATTTTAAAAAATATAAACCAAATTCAATGCAAATTAAATCATTTAATTTTTTTTGTCTTTTTAGTTTTTATAATTCAAAAACATACATAAAAAAAAAGTACAAGCACACACATCATTTTACTATATTTTGCCCACACCCAGAACTACATATATATTACAAAATAATCAATAAAAACAAAACAAACTTTTCTATTTAATATCAATAATACATATTATGTATAAGATTGTAATCCTGAATATCAAAAAAAAAAAAAAACAAAAAACAAAATATTTTTGTTAAAAAATATAAACCAAATTCAATGCAAATTAAATCATTTAATTTTTTTTAATTCTTTGTCTTTTTAGCTTTTATCATTCTAAAAATTGATAAAAAAAATACAAACAACACATCATTTTTTACTATATTTTACCCACACCCAGAACTACATATTACAAAATAATCAATGTTCAAAATAATCTAAACAACACATTAAACAATTTAAATTTACAAAAAGAGCCCTAAAATAAAATCTAGAACAATAATGGGAGCCCCTAAGTCATGGGAACAATGTTGTGAAACCTCAAGGACAGTAGGAAACGTAGTGGCGCGTTTGCTCCACGCGCCACTGCCACTTGTGGTGTGTGGATTCATGCACCGCCGCAAGAAAATCCAGGTAACGGGGGACATTTGTAACGGCTTCCTCCCCTCTTCCCTTCCTCGTCTGTGGCGACCTGCACAAACAGCGAAATTGTAATAACTACTTGATTTTATTTTTTTTCCCTTTTTATATATGTTCTCGATCTTCTTTCTTCCTCTTGGTTTACTATGAGAGGGAGCTATTGTAGGGGAAGAAGGCAGACAGATCTAGGTTTGTATGTGCCGTTGTGTTCCGTCTGATATTGGGTTGATGTCAGCCACTACTATTGGAGGCTGAATGGAGGGAGATCTGGTTCGGTCGGTGATTTTGGTTGGAAGTGGTGCTAGATCTGTGGGCTGGTCGAAGGAAATAAAGTAGAGAGCAGAGCTACTGTTGTGTTCGGTCAGCGAGAATGATGGCTCATGAGAGAGTGTACGGTCTCTGTAGTTTTGTCTTTGGCCTAAGGGAGAGGAGCGGCTGAGAGAAGAAAGCGAAGGGCTGCCTCTAGGTTGTGGGGGAAGTGGAAGGTTGAAGAGCGGCTGGAAGAGTGAGGAAACGGGGACGGTGTCTGTGTGCAGGAAGGGTGAGGTCATGGCTGAGGGGAGAAGAAAAGAGAGCAGAGGTTGGAGGGGGGGCAGCGGCTCCTTTTGCTTCAAGAGGGAGAACAACGGCTACCTTAGAGTGGGAGAAGAAAGGGTTAGGTTGTTTAGGGTTTTTTGTGTCGCCCTCTAATTTTGGTACAACATTGCCCCCCTTCTTTGTGTGTTAGAGACTCACATTTATAGGCAAAATATTATTTGATCCTCAAACATGGTCCCTCAACTTTGTTTTTTTTATAAATTTTGATTTTTCTTATTTTTTTGTATTTTTTGAAAACAAGCAATATCAACGTCGACTCAATGAGGAAAATCAAAGATTTTAAAAATGATGCGTGAAAAGTCGAACGCATTCAAAAGACCTTTGAAATTTTAAGTTCTTTTGAGATGATGCTGAAAATGCTAAAACGATGCAAATGTATTAAAATATATATTTTTTGAATTTTCATTGTTTTTTTGCTATTTTTGGATTTTTTAAAATTTTTATCAAAAAGATGGGTAAAAAATTAGGCAGCAACAATGGTGATGAAGTGCCTTCTAATGGAAACTTGTCAATATTCTCCAATCCTGGATGACCCACACCTAAAAATATTGTAAGAGGAAGATATTTGTTGGAAATAAAGTTCAGATAAGCACACAATTATGTTCTATTTAACTATGATGAGCTGATACCTTTTATTCAGTAAGTATATGTACTACTAATTAAACTTTGTTAAGAATATACTATTCATATATTGTAATATCATAAACTCATATAATTTTAAACAACTTTGCAGGCGACATCAATAATATTTATTGTCCAATAACTCATAACTGACCGAATCCCAAATCTTTTAATTACAAAATGAACAATTTTCCACGTGGTTCAGAACACATATAAGTTCTATCACAAACTCATTATCTCTTGCAAAGATAGTACTGTATGTCATTACAAAATTCTCGTTTACTGTTCATTGTTGTACATTATATACAAGGTTTATAAAATAGGAAGGAGTGCTCCTATGTCATTGTCTTCACTAAGCTTAGGCCCTGAAAGAAAAGTTAACTGCTATTAATGGGTATTTTGTCAATGGATATGTGTTCCATACTGAAGAATACGGGCATGGAAGAAAGACATACAACAGTGATATTTGTGTTAAGGGATCAACTTGTAGTGAGTTAGAAGTTGACTATTATGGTAGATTAGAAGAGGTCGTCAAACAACAATATCATAGTGATCAAAATATAATGTTTTTATTCAAATGCTATTTGTGTGACACCACTAACAAAGGATTCAGAGTTGATCCTCACTATGGTCTGGTTGAAATCAACTCAAAATTTAGACCCCATAACGTAAACGATGTCTTTGTTTTTGCAAAGCAATGTCAACAAGTTTATTACACATACACCCCTTCCTTTAGAAAAGATCGATCAAGAGTTTATTGGTTATCCATTTTAAAAATGAAACACAGGGTCGTGTCGAGGTTATTAAGGATGAGAATGACGACACAAGTGTGCGAGATGAAGTATTTCAAGTTAGTGAGTTGGTTGAACCATATCGAGTTGCTCCTTCGATTGACTTGGAAGAAAATTTAAATTTTCCTGTTTTCGATGATAGTCTTATTGATATTGACGCATAGGAGTTGATTGTTATTTTGAGCTCTAGCCTACAAGCAAATGTCGATGAAAATGATGATGATATCCATATTGAAAATTATGATGGAGCAGATGACTATTCAATTGACGACGAAGAAGAAAATTCTGACTAACTATTAGAATCAAGGAAAGTGTAAAGCATTTTTTTATAATGTAATATATATTATGGATGATATTTTATAACACAAAATATTTATTTTACAAGTGTTAACTATTGTTATTGTTTTGTGCGATTAGCAGTTTGTAATTTAAATGTTTGCAGGAAGTGTTATTCAAGGAAAGTGTTATTTATTTTACAAGCATAATCTTTCATGCATAATGCATGATCACCGACGTCTATACCGACAGATTACACGTCCATTGCCATTTCATAGAATATTGCAAAATATTTACTGGAAATGCCACTATCACCGACGTTCATACCGACGGATACAGTTCATTGGCATTTCACAAAGAGTTGCAAAATATTTACTAGAAATGCCACAATTACCGACGACTCTACAAATAGATACAGTTCATCGACATTTGTTGGCTGTTCACAATTACCGATAAAATCACTAACAGAAGGTGCGAATTCTAAAGGGCGGGCATTAATGCATCTTTGTCTTTGTGCATCTACTGATGGAATTACCGACGGACTGCGAAAAATATGAAGGGTAATTAAAAAATTCTAGGGCGAAATTTAAAATTTACCGATGGAATTTTGAAATATCACCGACAGAATAATTAAAATTAATATTATTTAAATGTCCGTCAGTGAATCCGTCGGGAAAACTACGCTATAAATCCCTGCGACCACCCCTTCAATTCATTTTTCCTTTGCTTTGTTTCATAACTCTCGTTCTTCTTCTTTTTTCCTCCCATTTGCTTCAAATCTCTTGTTTTTTGCTTGTAATCTCTAATTATATCTTCGAAAAATTAAAAGGTATGTATTTCCATTTAATATGCTTAATGATTTTATTTTTTTATTTTTTTGTTTTAGTTATTGTTATTTTTGTTGTGTTTTTTTGTTTTGGTGTATTTTTACAATATAGATAAAGTCTTGAAATAAACACATTATTAAGGTAAGCATTTTTCATTCATAAAGTCTGTAGTTTTTTTTCGTTGAATATATTTTATTGTTTGTATTGCGATAATAATTGAATACTTTGTTGAATTTTAATTGTTATTGTTGAATTTACCGTGTAATTAGTAATTGAATATATAGGAATAAATTTTAATTTTACTTTATTATTTCATGATATGTGATTAATTATTTCCATTAATTTTAATTGTTATTTGTATAGATGTTAGGTTATATATAAGATTTTTGAAAAGGGTCAATTGGTTGTGGCTATTGTCAATATTTGCAGGTTTGAAAACTTTGGGTAGTCTCCAGTATAAGGTAGGTGCTGTCAAATTTGTTTTAACAATTGAATTTAATTAGTTTTAACAATTGAATTTAATTATGTAATTATTGTATAAAATTGTGTTGACACGTAGAACAAAATCCACGGTTTGTCGCTCACGTATGGTCGCAGCTAGTTCTTCTAGCAACGAGGATGACATATCATTAGGTGCCTCTCAAGAGGAGGCACCTATGTCATCAATCGATACTGCTTCTTCCAGCGCGGTTTCACAGCGCAAAGACAGTGTGCCTTCACAGTAGAATCCATTCACCCGCAAATACGAGGCATATTGGAAGGACGACCTCTCAATGTAAGTTTGTTTCGGTTTTAGTTTTTTTTAATTATAACATAATTTATGAACAACTAATCAATATTTCATTAATTTAATTTATTTTCAGGTTCACAAACATTGAGGTCGCCCGAGTAATATCATTGATGTTTAAATCATCGATGAAGATTCCATTATTTCCAGACATCCTGAATGGAGACCTTATATCGATGCATGGTTTGACAAATTTGAGGTTGGTGTTAATTTCTAATTTCCAACTTATTTTTATTAAATTATTATTATAATTGTAAATAAATTATTTATACACAGGACAAATTCGACTAGGACAACATGCTTGACAATGTTGTGAGGAGGGTGTGGGAAAATCACGCGGCAACTAGATAACATTGAAAACAATACGATATTTTTTTTTAAAAAATTATGTTTTAAAATCTAATTTGTTACTATGGAAGTAGGTTGCTTGATTTTTGGTATGAAGTACAAAAACAATGCAAAAGATAACAATCTCCAAGGTTTGAACAACGTGGTGTGTTGGAGGGATTTCAAACCGCTATACATCCTGGGAGATATATGGCAGCAATATATTGAGCATGTAATGTCTAAGCGGTTCACAGGACGCTCACAGTCTGATGTTGGCAACCAAAACCGGTAAATTCATGGTTAGGTGACAACGCACAACGACGACTCTATTCCATTTCCTGCACATCCGAAATGAATGGTAAGATTAATTTAAATGAAATATATCATTAATTAATTTGTTGTTACTTAATTAATTTTTTTTCTTACAAGCTATGTCTTTTGGACGTGAGCCGAGCCCAATGAAGCTGTTTGTAGAGACACATGTGTGGAGTGAAGACCGCTGAAAAGGGGTGCAACAGTTCATTGACAACCGCGCTTAACACTTTATGGTATGTTCATTCAACCATTTTATTCTGTAAGTTATTATTTTTATTGAATTGAATATGATGATTTCTTTTTCATTTTCAGGAGACCTATGATAGCCAGTGGAGGGAGAGATATGGGGACGACTCTTTGACCCATCCAGATTTCGATCTGGATTTGTGAATGGAGGTAGGATCGTCTGGTGGACCCGATAAAAATCAGCTCTCCAACACTATAGCTGATAACTTGTGGGCGTCCCGTAGTGTCTCAACCATTGTAAGCTCCCAATTAGTATCGAGCACCCAGTCTAAAGAGTTCGTGGCTTTGCAGCAACACACGACTCATCTCATCGAAAAATACAAGCAACTATCGACAAATTATGAAGAACGCATGACTCATATCATCGAAAAATACGAGCAACTCCCGACGAATTATGAGCAATTTCGCCAAATGGCCATGAACATTACATCACAGAAGGATGATACATGTGTGCCCCCTTATTGGTCGTAGGTCCCATGAACAACCAGTCTCCTCCTCCTCCTCCTCCTCCTCCAGCCCCGCCATTGTTTTAGTTTAATTTTTTTTGGAAACACATTAAATTTGTAATGAATATTATTTAACTTTTTTTCTTTATTTTTGATGTTTAATAAAATTTTATTTGCATAATTGGTTTTTTTACTATTAATTTATATAATTTTATAGTATTTATTCTAAATAATTTTTTTTAAAAAAAATCTTAAAAAACCCCACCAGCGGATTTAATGACGGACTTTCTTCGTTGGCCTTTCACTGAGAGTTGAGAAATATTTACTAAAAATGCCACAATCATCGACGCCTTCGCAAACGGATACAGTCTGTCGGCATTTTATCGAGAGTTGAGAAATATTTTCTGGATATGCCACTATCATCGATGGAATTTATTCGTCAGTATATTTGCAGCGGGAATTTTTTTTGGCGCGCATTTTCCGTCTGTAAAACCATTGGTAAGTTTTTTTTTTCTCCGACATACTTAGCGATGGAATGAGGTATTACTGACGAAAGATATACCGATGAACACTTTCCATCGGTGATTTAGTCGGTAAAACAATTACCAACGAATTCTGAATCTCACACCGACGGGAAAACTGTGAAATCTCGTAGTGTTTAGAGATCTCTGTGCCAAGCTAATGTCATGCTTCAACACATGTATACTTATGAAACGGAGTTCCACGCAAGTCATGGAAGCATATATGAGTGGAAGAGGCAAGTGTGTTGCAACATGGGCCTTCCCATTTCTATAAGGATAGTAGATCCATTCGTGAAGTAAAGTACCCAGACTGGTTGGCAAGCGTGGTAATGTTAAGAAAAACTATCGGCAAATGACGAATGTATGTGGACTTTACTGATTTGAACAAGGACTGCCTAAAGAATAACTTTCCTCTTCCTAAAACTAAGAGATTGGTGGATTCCATAGCAGGTTTTGAATTCCCCAGTTATGACCAAGAAAATTAAGGAGAAGAATTCCTTAGTTATCTTAATGCTAACTTTAGGTGTCATCAAATTCCTATACACTAAGACGATGAAGAGAAGACATTGTTTCTCATGGAAAATGGAACATTTTGCTACAGGGCTTTGCCCTTCGGACTAAAGAATACGGGAGCGACCTACTAAAGCATGGTGAAAAAAGTCTTCAAGCATAAGTTGGGGAGGATAATAAAGGGTTAAGTACATGATATGCTAGTAAAGAGCATGACATTTGAGCAACACCTTATTGACCTAGAAGAAATTTTATATTGTCCTGAGTGAATGTCAAATGAAGCTCAACCCCTCGAAGTGTGTGTTTGCCATTAAGGGAGGGAAGTTCATTGGGCTTTTAGTAAGCAGCAAAGGGATAGAGCCTTATCTCAAGAAAATCCAAGTCATATTGGGCATGACTCCTTCGTGGTTAATGAAGGAGTTTCAACTTCTTCCAAGACAATTAGTTTCCTTCAATCAATTTATTTCCCATATTGGAGAGCATAGTATGCCGTTCTTCAAAACTTTGAAAAATATTTCCAACTTTGAATGGACATCCAAGTGTTAAAAAGCCTTCGAAGGAGTAAAAAACAACCTCTCATCTCCCATAGTTTTGTCTTAACCAAGAGAATATGAGGACCTTTTCCTCTATTTGGTTGTTAATGTCGTGCTAGTGAGAAAGGAGAAAGAAATTCAATGCCTTGTCTATTATTTTAGGAAGACACTTCCAGATGCTGAGAAAATATACTTGAAAGTAGAGAAAATAGCTCTTGCTTTGGTAACTGTCTTCAAAACATTAAGGCTTTACTTCTAAGCTCATTTTCTTGACAGATCAACCCTTTTGATAGATTCTTCACAAGCCTGACATGTCAGGATGCCTGGTGAGATGCGCCATTGAATTCGAAGAGTTTGGTCTCTAATAGTAGTCTAGACTAGCTATCAAATGACAAGCTCTAGCAGACTTTGTTGCTGAATATTTGTTTAAGCAGCCTATACTTCACAAACCCCAATCTCCATCAAATTCTAGTTTCTTCAAGACCAAAAACTTGTTAACCTCCATATGGTCACTATATGTGGATGGGTCCTTTAATGTTGGGGGTAGTGGAGCTCGGGTAGTGCTAACAAATCCAGAGGGACATGATTATACTTATGAGGTTTGTTTTGAATTCTTAGCTACCAATAATGTAGTGGAATATGAAGCTTTTTCGGCAAGATTGGGACTTGTAGAGGCCTTATATGCTTATCCACTTTAGGTTTATAGAGACTTTCAGCTGATTATAGGCCAATGTCAAAGGTTATATAAGGATAGGGAGTCTACTATGATAAAGTATCTCTAGAAACTTCAAAAATATCTCTCCAAAAAAGATGAAGGCAAAGAGATCACAATCACCCATATACCTAGAGAAGCCAATCATTATGTAGATTTTTTTATCTATACTCGCAAGTTATAACTTAGCAGAAATCCATTCAGACATATATGAGTGGAGAAGTCTTCATAACCGTCCTAGTTATCATTGGTGAGGATTGAAGAACCCTCATTAGACGTTATTTGCTCACTAGGGAAGTACCTTTCGATAATAAAGGCCATCCACTTGACGGGGCAAGGTGTCAGAGAATTTTTTTTTTTAGGCTAATAAACAGTTGAGATCTTATAATATCAAAGCTAATCAATTATATGTATAATTTTAGTTTTAGATTAAGATTTAAATAATTATTTTTTTAATTAGCAACAGATAATCGGTTGCAAATTTTATGTTGCCTTCATCAATAAATTTTGTATTGCTAAGTCTGTTTATATATATATATATATATATATATATATATATATATATATATATAAAATTTTTTGCAAATTTATTACTAAATTAGCAACAAAATTATCTATTACGAAAATCTAATGCTAATAGCCTCATTTTTTATTTTATTTTTTAGTAGTGATCATTAATATTTCTGAGAAGACTAGGCTGTGAGAGTTTGAGTTGATTGTCAGAAATCCAAAACGACATCCAGAGCGATTTGGTGAACGTGCAATGAACATTTATTGTACTGTCCCAAACTTATTGAAGTTTGAACGTAGAGTTTGATAAGACACCCAACTCGGAAACCTTTCAAAATAAATCTTCAACGCTGTCGTTTGATCTCCAGAATTTTGTCTCTGTCCTCTGGCTGAATTTTGTGGTATTGAATGAATGACAGGGTCGGTGGTATGATGGTTTATTTGGGAATGATTTAGGTGAATTTGGTGAGGTTTTTGCTGGGTTTGGATTAGGGATGAAGTTTGTAGTGTTTGGTTTTTTGGTGCCATAGTATTTTCTTCCTTTGAAAAC
>Ga0325410_1006872_pt1 | contig 12486 bp, 10 predicted proteins | sample PopdelMetagenome_16_FD_206182 | JGI IMG/M metagenome (GOLD analysis project Ga0325410, IMG submission 206182) | Populus deltoides microbial communities from Bellville, Georgia, United States - Xylem-PdIQD-R3 | ecosystem: Host-associated > Plants > Phyllosphere > Stem > Wood/Secondary xylem... | reverse complement strand
ACATTTCGTTTCTGAATAGAACCCAGATGGCTTCTTTGGCCCTTAGAAACCCTAATTCGAAGCGACTTTTACCATTCTCCTCACAATTCTACTGCTGCTGCCGAGGATCGCCATCCTCCCTTACCGAATCTCTTCTCTCGTCAAATGACAGAACCTCTTCTTCTCCATGGTGGAGATCCATGGCCACCTTCACCAGAACGTAAGTTTACTTTATTTTCTCCCTCCTTTTATTATTTTATAGAATTGTTTCGGTTTTCTTCCGAAGATTCTCTCTTTTTTTAGACAAAAGATTCGAGGGAGAAAAACAAAATTCGTGATATTGTTTTCTTTTCTTTGGTTTTTTAGCCTTGTTTTAAGTTATCTGGGTGAAAAGAGAAAGCGAACATTGATGAATTTTTGTGCTAACCCATCAGGAAATAGAGGGGGGAAATGATGATGAAGGAATGGGGTAGCTGGTGAAAGAATGAAGAAAAGGAGTGACTTGAATAGATTGTTGATTGTATAATTTGTTGTTTTTTTGTGCTGACAGTAAACCTCATGTGAATGTGGGAACAATTGGACATGTTGATCATGGCAAGACTACCTTGACCGCTGCTATTACAAAGGTTTGGTTTGCTCATGCATTTTCCTGGTTCTGAAAGTTTGGAACATTCGATTGGGTAGGACCTTAAGTGTTTGTTTGTGTTTAGGTGCTAGCAGAAGAAGGGAAAGCCAAAGCCATTGCTTTTGATGAAATTGACAAGGCCCCCGAAGAGAAAAAGAGAGGAATTACGATTGCAACGGTTGGAATGACCTGCCCTCCCCTCCCCTCCCCTCCCCTCCCCTTACCTCACCTTATTTTCTGCATGCATTTCATATACTAAATTCATTTTTTTATAACACTTTACTTGGTGCTACATTTATCATTTTGGATATGCCAAGTATGGATTATTATTTTTGTGGTCTTGCCTTTTCCTTTTAATATATATATGTGGTTTTTATTCTTATCTTTTAATATGATGTTGCAGGCCCACGTGGAGTATGAAACTGCTAAGCGTCACTATGCCCATGTGGACTGCCCTGGACATGCAGATTATGTTAAAGTAAGTCATGAATTTAGTTTATTATTGAATGAAAAATGAAGATACATTTCAATTTTTGGATTCTTTGGCTGCATAATATGCTAGGCTCAATTTGCGTTGTCGCAATTATTGTATGTAAAGAATTAAAGATGCGGGAGGTTCTAGAAATATGTAGCAAGACTGATGAATGCATGACAAGGATAATTTCATGTTCTTTTCAGGAACCTTGCATCCATGAATAATGCTTTGACTATTATTTAATGGACCTACGTAAACTGCTGGCAGTTATACATTAGAAATACTGGTGAAGAAAGTGTTGGTCATGTTATGAAATTTGGATTGAGAAGTTATTTCGGATGTGACAATCTCTGAATTTTTTCTGAAAAATCCGAGATTTTTGAGCAATTCCTCAGAATTTGCTGGTTAAGTAATCTAATTCTCTTAAACTGTATTATGGATGCTTTACCTGGTGATGAATCTAATTATTTGCAGAATATGATTACTGGAGCTGCTCAAATGGATGGCGGAATTCTGGTTGTATCTGCTGCTGATGGGCCCATGCCACAAACAAAGGAACATATTTTGCTTGCTCGCCAGGTGGGCATCTTCTGTTAGAATCTAAAGCATATTTAGTTTTCCATTTTACATGTTTTTGATGATCCAACCTTGAACTCACTTTTCCGAATGCTTTGGCTAGGTTGGTGTACCATCACTTGTGTGCTTTCTGAATAAAGTTGATGTTGTATCAGATCCAGAGTTAATAGAGCTTGTGGAAATGGAAGTCCGAGGTATTGTCCTTTGTAGATGATGTTTATGGAAAGTTATTCTTGCTTTTGTTTGATTTTCTTTTTATCTTTTTGCCACAAGCTCTTCACTAACATTTTTTTTACAGAACTACTTAGTTTCTACAAGTTTCCTGGAGATGAAATCCCTATTGTTCGAGGATCGGCATTGTCTGCATTACAGGGTACAAATGAGGAAATAGGCAAGAAAGCCATTTTAAAGTTGATGGATGCTGTGGATGAATACATTCCTGACCCTGTGCGTCAACTTGAAAAGCCTTTCTTGATGCCAATAGAAGATGTTTTCTCAATTCAGGTAAAATAGGCAGATAATGCATATTGTGTCGAGATTATTTGTTCTCAAGAATTAACTGCATGACTACAGCACCTTTTAGTGTTTTCTTCATTGTTTTGGGATTTCATTTCCTTAGTTTGTTTGGGAAACTCTTTCCTAATCTGAAATAGGCTGGTGAGCAAATAGGTAACCCAATTGATAGTGCTGTAAATTCCCTTCTTTTCTTCATACAAAACTCTCACCATGGCTTTATATTTAAGATGTTTTGACTTGGAATGTCCTTTCTTCATCATGTCATGTCATATTTGCAGTAAACTGGGCATGAAAAAAGATGTGCTCTCTGGAATGCTGCTCCTTTAATTTGAATGTTTACATTTATTGAAGGGACGTGGAACGGTTGCGACTGGACGTGTTGAACAAGGGACCATCAAAGTTGGTGAAGAAGTTGAAATTTTGGGACTATCAAAAGTATAAGTTCATCTAACCTTCTTTTTTTTTATTGCTTGTCAAGCATCCTCATTTACTTCTATCCATAAATTTATTGGGCTGTGATTTACTGTAAGACTCCTTTGAATATTAACCAACAAGTCTGGAGGCTGTTGTGCTTAAGTTTAGTCTGGCTGTGAAATTTGAATGAGAGTGCGCTGCATATTATTGTGCTCCTTATACTGAGACTTTTATTTGCAGGAAGGTCCTAAGAGAACTACAGTGACTGGTGTTGAGATGTTCAAGAAATTGTTGGATCAAGGACAGGTAAGTCAACAGCCTGAGCACTATTTACTATTTAGGCCTCAGATTCTTCTTTACAGCGGTTATTAAATGACTGTTATGTTTATCTTATTAGGCTGGAGACAATGTGGGTCTGCTCCTTCGTGGTTTGAAACGAGAAGATGTGCAACGAGGGCAGGTAAGTGGCAAGCAAGGTTAATGAGAGAACGGAAACAATGTTTTTATTTTTATTTTTATTTTTTATTCTAGATTTAATTTCATCAAATTTATAAATTCATTCTAGATTCATTTTTATCAAATTTATAAAGTGCACAAATTCTTATTACTTGGATCTGTGTAATTTTGAAACAAAAATATTTGATCCTTGTGGTAGATACTAAGTAAAATTGGTATCTCATTTAATATCCACTTCAGTTGGCATCATTATGGTCATTATTGATCAATGGATTATTTGCTTGAAAGAATCTTATTAAAAATATGATGTATATTGATGTTTGAATCAATATAGGCTTGCGTTTATCATCTTGTTTCCACTCATTATGTAGGTTATTGCCAAGCCTGGAACTGTGAAAACTTACAAGAGATTTGAGGCAGAAATATACTCCCTAACGAAGGATGAAGGAGGGCGTCATACTGCGTTTTTCTCCAACTACAGACCTCAGTTTTACTTGCGAACTGCAGATATCACTGGAAAAGTAGAGTTGCCAGAAAATGTTAAGATGGTCATGCCCGGGGACAACGTGACCGCAATCTTTGAGCTAATCTTACCAGTTCCTCTTGAAAAAGGTGTGTTCAACTAGAACCCTCATTCTGATTTTCTGGTTCAAGTTACCTATTGATCTTTTCCTTGGATGCAATAACCTGCTCCTGCCATGCAACTTTAAAAGGCATTTTCCTTTTGATTGTTATTTTCTTTTGTGTTAAATTCTTGGGCGCATCAAATCTGAAATTGACAATGGACATATTACAATCAGACCTACTGTTGCATGGCTGAATGAAGAAACTTGTTGTGTCTTAAGTCTGAAAGAAAGTCGTGGTTTGTCCATGCACTGATTTTATTTCCGTTTTTCAAATGACTTGTGTACTTGAAAGTGCTTGTGCCAAATTCTGCACACGATAAATGTGCTGTTATTGTTGTTGACCAGGGGCTGTAGCCTTGTTACTGTGCATTGAATACATTGCATGTTCTTGATATGGCAGGACAAAGGTTTGCCTTGAGGGAAGGAGGTAGAACAGTTGGAGCAGGGGTAGTCTCAAAAGTGCTTCAGTGAGTGGTGGTGACGGTGGATCCTAAAGGGGCAGGTTAGAAGGCCAGATTGTTATTTGATATATATATAAAAAAGAGCCTTGTGGTTGGTTATTGGACTTGCATCGATGCAATGTTTTTCTAGGTGCTGCTAAAAAGATACAGTCGGTGGATTGTTGTCTGTAATTCCACATCAGTCGCGGACGATTAATCGACATGTTTTGACCATTTTGTTTTGTTTCTTTTCTTTTTTATTTTTCAATAATATCCCTGTCAAAATAGTAATGATTCTAGACTAATACCCCATGATTGACCTTTCTTTGAAAAAACTTATTTTTTTTGGGTGAATAGGGCTGGCTGAGACTGTAAAAGTTTGTTTCAGGAATTGGTTGAATAATGTAGTGATAATCAGTGTAAATTACCGGAGTCCATTCTAATTTCTACTCTTTGACACTTGAGAGTGTAAAAAGTCCAGAGCTCAAGATTTGTGCCCGTAACTAGAATGTGGCCAAGAACAATCTCACAGTATCATGGAGTGATTCCCACCTCTTGTAAAATTCAGATATTCATGATGAAGCATCGGAAATTGTATTTACGGCTATAGATCCTAAAGCAAGCAGCTGAATCAGGCGAATTAAAAGAATGCAATGAGGTTTTCATTCCTAAATCCTAGCATAGCTGTGGTGAACATAAATTTGTACGTCTCCACTTTCTACCTTAGAGACGAACCTCCATGCCTTCTAAACAACTGCGAAGTTGGAAAAGAAAAATTCACAAAGCACCCGATTTAATATTAGTCAATCCCGGCTGTTCGTGAATATACCATGCAGTCAGTCAATTAATTATAATTTATATAAAATATATTTATTATTAATAAAAGTTTTTTCTTATTTTTAATATCTATTTATATTTAATTAATAAATCTAAAATTTAATTAATAAATTTAAAATAAAAATAAAATTTATGAGACAAAAATATTTTGTAAATGAAATTATAAAGTTGTTATAATTATGAGATTTCTATTACATCAAAGTATTGTTTCTAAATGTTTCCAGTCAAAGTTCTATTATGATTGAACATTAATTATAGTTGTTGATACCGGTGCATATTATATTCTTTCTTCTCATAAATTGAGATATGAAAGATGCTTGAAATTAATATACAGGTGCTTATCAGATGACATTTGCAATGAACCGACCCACAAGAAAATTATATATAGAGAGATTATATATGTCTATGAAAAGGATCTCGTACTAAGAACATGTTTGCACCGTGTTCCCAAAAATTTAATTTTTTTTTACTAAAATTTAATATGGTTTGTACGTTTTGAATTGTTTTGATGTGCTGATGTTAAAAATAATTTTTAAAAAATAAAAAAAATCATTGGCATGTATTTCGATACAAAAAGTTATTTGAAAAGCAACCTCTACTACACTACCAAACACCCTCTAATTGTGTAAATAATCCTTAGATTTGAGATCACTAAGTTATCTTATATAATGAGTGTTATGATTTGATCTTAACAACACATTGTCCTAATCAAGAGTAAAAATGGATAAATATTGAATATAACATAAAACTATATAAAGGTATTTGAGTAATCAAGAGAGAATTCATTACCTTATATGAATTAGAAAAAATATTTCATTTATTTTTAAATAATATTGGTTGTGAAATCATTTACTAATATTGAATGAATTTTGAAAAGAATTTCAAAATCTAATTCAAATAATCAATAACTATAATGTTAAGAATTAACATGGTTTGACAAAGCATATAGACTTAATGTTATAATTACTAAAATGTTAAGTTAAACTCCTTATGACTTTCATAACATTTAGAAGTTTATAACATGTTGCTGGACATTGTACTTAATATTCAAATAAAAATCAATCAATTATTGAATTAATAATAAATTAAATTATTTAATTTATTTAATCTTATTTTATTTAGAATTATGACTTATATTTGAATCAACTTATTAGAAACCTAATAGGTCACACATATAAGAACCATTAGTTAGAAGTTAAAATAAAATGATTAATCAAGTGTCATTTAATTATAAATAAATTTTAAAAATTAAAAACTAGAATGTAATTAATACATGAAATTACAATTCTAAATCTAGAAAAATCAAATAAAAACTTGATTAAATAAATTTTTAAATTTTTCATAAAATAATACATATGATATTATTTAAGAGGCAAATTAATATTTTATCATTTAAAGAATTTTTAAATTTTTTTATAAATAAAATGTTATAATATTATTACCTAAGAGAAAAATAATGAAAGTCCAATATGTAAACACTATAATACAAATAAAAAAAAAACTAACTCTAAAATATAATAGTTTTTATTTTAAAATTATTTATAAGATTTTTTACTAATAGTTTATATAAACTACCATTAATAACCGGGTATTTAAATAATTTACAATTTATCGCAACCTAATTTTAAAGCAAAAATGCAAAAAAAAAATAAATTAATTTTTAGATAATCTTTGTATAAACTCTAAATTTGTTTAATGAAGTTATTAAAATTCCTAAAAAAATTTAAAATTACTATTTACACTTGTTTATATATTTTGCACTACGTTTATGAATTTCAAAACACCTAAATTCAGCTACTTCAGTCCACGTTCCAGGGGATCCTCTTTACCCAACACTTGCACTGAACTTAATATCTAACATAACAACGTTAAATAGGACCTCCTTAATTCTATTAACAAATTTCTACGGTGGCTTTTTTAGGCTTTCTGATACAGACTTACACTTCACTTCTCATTCATTTACAAAATCGATCACAGAATCTACTAGAAGAGCGATCTATATTATGAGCTCCGTTCATGGAAGACCCATCCCTGTATTTATTGCTCAAGCTGAAATGCAACAGCAGACTGACGTGCAATGGCAATAAACCTGCGCCCATTTAATCATCACTTGCTACAGAATTTGCTGTTACACTCTCTACCCATCATATTATCCAAACCATTAGGCATTTCCATGGCAGCATGTTTCACAACTTCACCACTTGATGCTCATACAAGCCTCAGCACTACTACTGCCATCACTGTTACAGCTCTGAAGTATATGTCATGAAAACTTTTATCCACAATCCTAATTATTTCCTTATCCTTCAGACCCACCTTGCTTGCATGCTTGCTAATGTAAACAACCGTGTCCTTCAATTTATTCACTGCCCAAGAGAGCCAGACCAGCCCGAAACCGATGCCTGTGCAGAAAAGTTTACATGCACTGAAGGGTACTCTCCTGCAAGCTACCTTGCAGATGACAGATAAAAGAAGAGCAAGGCCTGTCCCAGCAATGCCAACAGAGAGCTGGTTCAGAAGCAAAGGAAGTTCAGGGCCAGATTTCTTCAGAGACAAAACTGCTGTTTTCTCATGTCGCCTGTCCATCATCAAAGATAGAAGGCTCTCACATGCATTGAAGTAGTTCCTTTTGTAGAGATCACTCTCTCTACCTCCCTTTCTAGTATTCTTCCTTTTTCGGGATGGCTTGATTTTCACAGGACTGTAGAAATAAATAATACTGTATTAAATGAGAACAAAATGTAAACAAGTAAAGTAGGCATCTAGAACACCACATTTACAGAAGACGATGCATGTAATGCATATGCACAAGTAAATAACAGTACTGTTGTAACCTTGTAGTAGGAAGTCCATGTTATGAAAACGGAACACTTTATCAAGGACTTGTGTAACTCTGTAATCATCTTAGTGATAAATGCTCATCTTGAAACATTATTGAATTTTCAATCTATCAAAATGCAAAAGAGTATTGCGAACATTGCATATCCAAAGAATCTAGCCTCACTTCACCCACCTAAAACCCTCCCAAAAGCACTCCTAATCCATGCCTAAATATTTCAAACCCTCAAATGCAAGACAAATCGTAGATAGAAAGCAATATAATTCGAGATAACAAAAATCAGGACAAAGTCTCTCATTATGGGCAACTTCATGTTGAATTGTCATAAAAGATTTGGCAAAAAGAAAATGACAAATGAAGTGCTTTTGCAATGGATAGATTCATACCTCTTCAAAGCAGCAGCCGTCACATCTCTGACCTTGAAAGAACACCCCATAACGTTAGCATCTACTTTACTTGTATCAAGCCTGGTCAATCAAATGATTCCAGAGAGAAGTATTATAGCTATAGCTTGATGATATTTAGAAGTGAATATAAAACAGCTATAAAATTGCATGAAAAAAAATTTAGCAACGGTGAATCTTGTTGCAAAAATTGAGTTTCTGTGTCAATTTCAGCAGCTTTAAACAGAAAAAGTCCACTACAGAAGTGTCACAAGACATTTTTTACCTAAAAACTTAACTAGAATAAAGAAGGGAAACTAGAAAACAATGGTCAAGAATAAGATTTGTATTACAATTGCCTAATCCAACTTCCTGAAAATGAAGGAATGACAAAATATCGAAGATCTGGGATAAAATAGAACAAAAAGGCCAGGAGTTACACAAGATAAACCCAGCAAACCATGAAGGAATTTGGCATATGGTGTGAAGAAAAATCAATGTTAAACAGCAATATTATGGCTAAAATTTGAAGGATATTAAAATTGGAACAAGAGACAAAGGTTTAGGGCGTGTAGAGAAATATCTAAAGCATAAATTGATTGATACAAAGGTAAAACATGTTCTGTAGAATAACCTAAGCGGCCTATTTAAATTAGTTCCAGGCCAAAATCCTTATCCTTAGGGGCAATTATCTAATTCTTCCAAAAGCTCCTGCATAAGGTTTCTTCTTAGAACTTGCTCATCTTCAAGAGACTCGATGAGTGAATTTAGAACTAACTCTTACAATTTCATCTTCTTACAATAAAAAATACACTTGGAGAAGAGGTTTGATGAGAGGGAAGTGTGAAAAACAATGTGGAAATGGCAAAAGATTAAGCCCTAGGCTTGGATTGTTTTTTATGGCATTTATCAGTGGATGTTGGGAAGTTATTATGGATAAATGGATGGACGTGTTTAGTGAGTTTCAATGTAATTAAGCAGTGAAGAGAATTATGACGCCTATAGTTAAATTGATACATATTAAGTATATGCAAATCAGAGTAAAGGATTTCATGTCTATTAGTTTGGTGACAAGTGTGTCGGTACTATGCATTGGCCATGGTAGTCTAGTAAACCAGTGGTGCATGGAAAATCTCTTTCGTTCTCAAACTGCCTTATTAGGTAGTCTGGGGTTGTATAAACTTGGATATTTCCCTGCTGGCAAATGAGATGGTAGAAGATGCTGGGAGTAGAGGCAAAATGCTTATTGTGTTTAAATTGGACTTTGAGAAGATGTGCTATTGGATTGATTGAGATGTTCTCAACTATTGTGTAGAGAAGAAATTTGGTATTAAGTGGACATAGTGGATTAAAGTTTGGCCGTGTTTATTGCATTGTAACGACTTTGAACATGGGATCTTGAGTTCGTACTTTCTGCAACAAGGTTTTGTCATAGTGATCCATTATCTCCATTTTTACTCACAAAGGTGTTAGAATAATCAAGAGGGATGATCAATAAAGAGGTGGTTTAGAAGACATGGATATCAATCCTAGTTGGATTATTGCATTTCACCAATAATGATATCTTTTTTGTTTATAGTAATTGGTAGGGCTTTGGATGTGTTGAGCTTTAGATTTTGGGAAGATGTCTAGGTAAAAAACTAATGGTTTCTAACAAGGATGATAATCCTTATATATATAAGAGAAAGATTACCATTGTGTATGGCAGCCTTTGCAGGAATGAGTTTTTCTTTCTCAATATGCACTTCAAAAGATGTGTCTTTTATTTTGGGCAACCTAGACTCTAGAAGCAACCAGCAAGTTCGCTAATCGAGTCACTATGTCAAGAACATAGATACACAGTCAATTGAGTAGTCCACTTAAAATATTAAAATGAAAGGAGAACAAGGAATGGACTCAAGTTGAACTTGGTGAATTTTTCAATAGCATAACAAGAAAAAAAGCTGCCATATGCTTCTGAGTAAACAGAACCAGGTCTAAATATCCATACCTGCTCAAATGGGGGACGAGCATTGATTGTTTTCTCCACGTGGTTGAGTTTCTAGACAAGTAAAATTCAGCAACTGTAGAGAGGATATCCTTCATCTCCGTCCCACTACCAGGTAGCGATACCCGACCATCTGGAAGAACTATAAGTTTTGAACTGTGGGTCATATCTCCCAGAAAGTCCACCAGAGATTTCAGGGAATCAAATTGGTCACTTGGGTAAATAAGAGGAGAATGTGATTGCTGATGTGCATCAAACATCACTGCTTGTAGCCCAGTCAAATCAGATAGAAAAGATAAATCTAATCCATCTCTTTCTAATTTATTTGACTTGGACATAAGAAACTGCAAGACTTTCTCATGTCTTTTACATTTTTCAACTATCCCTAAGATAAAAAGGACAGAGTCTGGGCGAGCATCTGGAAGCAAAAAAAAAAATGCTACTTAGAATACTTGAGTGTTGTGCAACAATATCATACAGAGTTAAGCTTCACACAGTCCATAAGAAAGGACAACATACAACTCACATGCCATTTTATCCCATTAACTGTCACAGAATTACATCACCTTTCATTGCTTTTGTTGCTTATGTTTCATATTCCAATAATAATAAAAGTATTAGAAATAGTTAGTTAATAAATATAAGTTCTGATGGTACTATTACTAAAACTACTCAACTAAACTAAGCCTCAATACCAAACTAGTAGGTCTGCTGCATGGATCTACCTTTTTGCTCAGTTCTGACATGAATCTTTTACAAAGGAAAAAACAGGAAAGAAAAATAGCCCAAATACCAAACTATTCAAAGAAAGGAAGACAAGAAAGACACAAAGGACTTGAAAATGATGTTACAATTATCCATCCAGTAAAAGAGCCCAAAATGTTGCAAACCTTGCACATCAATGAGTATAGGCATTTTCACCGTTGAGTCAATCTCGGCAAACTGATTAGACTGGTAGAACCTATTCATGGGTCTCCATGGTTGTTCATGCTGAGGTAATTTCAGCATAAGAGAACTCGATCTTGTTATCTCTTGTCTTGCTCCCCAACTAGGTAAATAGGGCTGAAAATCCTGCATCAACGAAACATTAGCTATCATCTTTTGTTGACAGAAACAACTAATCATGAGACAGAACAAAAACATTGGTTTATCATAGGCAATAGCCCACTTAGAATGTTTTCCTAAGATAATATATCATCTAAATATAATAATTTTAGTCTTTATAGAATCCGGGAAGGATTAGATGGGGGTTGTAGAGGACACTAAGACATCTACACTATTACACAACTATAACCTCGCCAGAAACACACATGGTAAGTCAATAATCAAAACCTTGAGTAAACTAACAGGTATCATCACTGTATTGATTTCTTAATTTGCACTAAAATTAACAGTAAAAAGAAAAGGATTATTTTAGAGTCACAGACAAACTGAAATAATCATGAAAATGAAAGAAAAGAGGCAATTTGGTACAAGCTAATTTGAGGATTCAATTTGATTATAGATGGCAGATTCTTATGGAACCCCATGGCGGAGGCGAGAGGTCCAGATGTTGAACTCTTCCTCCAGATGGGTCTAGCTCACCTAGTAAAAACTCCTCTGTGGTGTCCTTGTGGTGTGTTGGTGTGTACGAGTTAGTGTGTGTTTTACTTAATTCACCATGCATGTATTACAATCAGCACAACATATTTCTTTTTCTTAATTCAAGAAACGAAAGGACAGCAGTAATCTGATAAAACGAAGCAACAATGCGCATCGCAACAATCATACCTTGATAACCCTTTTCTGATCTTGGTGAACAACAATAGCAAGACCAGGAGGATGCACGTGAGAAGCCATCGAACAAAGCTTAACCATAACTATCGTTTGAGAGTTCACAGCACCATAGACTTCTCCTCACTTTTTTTTTTTTTTTTGTTGAGGAGCACCTCTGCCCACAAATAAATAAAAAGACATCACTAAGATGAAAATACATTTTCGTGGGACTTAATCGGATGGAAAAATTTTCTGGGTCAAGAATCCGTGGTAGAGAGAGACACAACCATAGTTGTCAGTCACAGTCGGCAAGTGGTCTATCCCGGAAAAAAAATTCGGGTTATTAAATTGTGAAGTTAATTTAGGATCACTTAGTCAACCTTATCAATATTTTTTTATTGACGCGATAACGTTTTATATTTTATAAAAAAAATATTCTTTGATGTTGACTCTATCTTAGTATGATTAGTTTTTGATCGCATGAGTCAATTTCTTTAATCAACTATTTTTTCAATTAAAACTAAAACTCGATCCAAATAAAATTTGAAATTATAAATTTCATGTATCAACTTGTAAAG
>Ga0325410_1006871_pt1 | contig 12486 bp, 8 predicted proteins | sample PopdelMetagenome_16_FD_206182 | JGI IMG/M metagenome (GOLD analysis project Ga0325410, IMG submission 206182) | Populus deltoides microbial communities from Bellville, Georgia, United States - Xylem-PdIQD-R3 | ecosystem: Host-associated > Plants > Phyllosphere > Stem > Wood/Secondary xylem... | reverse complement strand
TCAAACTGATGTAATGAATAAAAATACATGAAGAAAATATAAAATCTTATGGATGAATGTATCATATAAATAAATATATGGTACTCGATGCCAAGTTACCATGATATGGCATATAATAAATCCATGACATGTATTAATGTAATCCTGTATAGCAATTAATCTACTATCTTGTATTTATTATTTTTAGTGAAATTATTAAAGTAATCTTGAAAATTATGATAATGTTTGTTTTTAAAGTTTTTTTTATTTAAAAATATATTAAAATAAGTTTTTTTTTTAAAAAAATTATTTTTTTAAAAAATTAAAATCATAAAAATAAATTAATTTGAAAAGAGTAATTTTTTTAAAAAAATACTTTTTGAATATAAAAATAAACAAATTAAAAAATTATTTTGGTGTGTGAATGGAGGGTCGCTGAAAAAACGACCGTTTGCCAGCTTGGTTCCACCATTTTCTCTTCTCGATCCTTCTTGTTCTTGCCTTGTCTAACTATGTACACGTGTCTTCACGGTATGCACCCAAACCAAAAAAGAAAAATATCATGACGCCCCTTCCACTATCAAAAACCAAATTTACCGCCGGACCTTTTCTTTCTTTTATCATCACTCAAAAGTAGACTCTGGCCAATGGCCATGGCAACTTCTCTCCACCTAAACCACACATTTTATCACCGTTTCACTCCTACTTCGCATACGAGTCGAAATTTGAACTTTTACCGGCGGTTTTCGTCTTCATTTTCCTGGGAAGCTAGGGTTTTAACTTTGAAGAAGAAGCATTACCGAGGCACCGGACATGGATTTTTCTCGTCGAGTATTATTAAAGCGAACAATACAAATAATACGGAGATTGACGAGGTTTCCGTTCAAGAAGAGAAAGAGAACGAGATGGAACGGCCTCCTTTTGATATCAATCTAGCTGTAGTTCTTGCTGGTTTCGCTTTCGAAGCCTACACTAGCCTCCCTGTAATTAATACTTAATTCATTTTTAATTTCAATTTTTAAGTCTTAATTGAATATACAAATTTCCGCAAAATGACATGAAAAAAAAAAGAATTTGAAATTCAATAGGCACTCGTTTTACTGTCTAGCTATTCATGGTAACAAAATCAGAGTACTTTGATGTTCATTTGGTGTGTTTGTTTTGTTTTAATCAGGAAAACGTAGGGAAGCGCGAGGTTGATGCTGCAGATTGTAAGACTGTGTATCTTTCAGAGTATGTGATCATCTGTTTTTAGTAACTGGAGGCTTAAACATTCATTACTTGTTCTCTTTGTTGTTGCAGAGAAGATGCATCTAGCTATTATGTCTAGCCAGACCTTTTTTTTTTCTTGAAATTATTTTAGCAGCAAATAATAGAATCAAATAGAATACTATTTTTTTTTTATTGAAATCTGATTGATATGTTTGCAGGTCATTTGTACGCGAGATATATGATGGCCAGTTGTTCATAAAATTGAAAAAGGGCTTTGATTTGCCAGCCATGGATCCATGGGTGCGTCATTGAATTTATCCTTTTTGCATTGAGAAATAGGATTTATGTTCAAGTTTTTATGCTTGCCTACATGGAAAGCATCTGCAACTGGAAACACACAAGCACAGCCCTAACCAGTTGGTGTTTTCTATTGGTTCCCCCCTCCCTTGAATTCAAGGTTTATATGTAGGAACCAACAAAGTCACATTCTGATTTTCATATATACAGCTAAACTTATCAAACTGCGGGTGTATTTCCAGGGAACAAGTGATCCTTATGTGGTTATGGAACTGGATGGTCAGGTTGTCAAAAGCAAGGTCAAATGGGGGTAAGGTGTTGATATTTCCATATCTCTCTCTCACACACAAACTGAATCTTAAGGCTGAATCTTTATCCTTCTCAAAATTTTCATTATGTTGAAAATTTTATGCACTTTATAGCATATGCTTTCTTCTTTCTCCTTTGAACTAAGCAATTGGAGTTGGAGCTCCTTTGTTTAAGATCAGGCAATAATTAGTATAAATTACAACTTTTCATAGCAGCATTCATGGGGATGTGAGATTCTAATGGAACTGAGAATGAATGATAAATTTCATTAACTCTGCAGGAAATATTTGAAAGGAAACATTTACCTGAATTTCGTTTAATGCTCTTATTTAATTAGAAATCCTGCTCTGAAGTGTAAAGTTAGGAAAAATTTTCATATGGCGTATGCCCCATTTTCTATATATTCTTCTGTTTTACTTCATCTTCATGAACCCCGCTTTGTTTGCTTAAAATTGCTAGGAATTTCATTCCAATTTGATTTTTATTTCTTTTAATGAACTTGTTTTAATTTTTGGTGTCTGGAATTTGTTGCTGAGATGAATGGGAGTGTAGTTCTAGTGTTTACTACCCCTATCTGCCATTGTTTTGAATTTTCATCAACCTCTGATACCACTTGCATCTTGAAAAAAATTTATGCCTTACTGAATCCAGTAATCACAATCTCCTCTGGAAAAGAAACGCAGTTTACTGAGGTAAATGACAGATTGGTGTTAGCCTCACAATCCTATTGCATTTTTTCTTCAAAATTTTGGTCAATCCTTGATTTTTCACATTGAAATGGCTTTTTGTTCCTTACTTAATGCAGCTATATCCTCTCCATTGGAGAAGGAACACAGAGAAATGTGGTTCCAGGTGGTACTATATTTGCTATTATGGTCTGCTAGAGTGATAGCCATTGCTTATATTGAGTTTTGTGAGGATGCTTGTGCTAGGACTGTAGAATAGTCTTATGGACTGGAAATTTTTCCTGAACTGTTTTAAAACTCAAGCCCAAAACTAGGTCTATGTTTTGTCCATTTCTATTGGGAGACAGCTATCATGCCACTAATAGTTGTTTTCTTTCTCAATCACGTTTATTCCTTTTCATTTTATTGGAAGGCCCATTGGACCTTCAACTACATGACGCAGGTTAGTCCGAATTCCTACCAACTCATCCTATGATTTACACCTGAGACCTCCATGTTGAAAATCCAAAATTTTAACCATTAGGTTGTTCCATAGGATATACTTTCTCAATCATATTATGGGTTCTGTGCAAAATTTACACATTGACATAGTTGCAATCTAGCAGAAGCAGCAAAATCTTACAAGTTTGCTCTTGAACTATTAACAATTTAAAAACAATTTGATACAAGTAATCATTCTATGATGGCAGGAAAAAGAAGCCAACTTGGAACGAGGACTTCACCGTTAACATTAAGCTGCCTCCGACCAAAAATCTTCAGGTAAATTCTTATTCCTTCTGAATTTATAAGTTTGTTTCTCATTTGGGAGTGTGCTGGGGGCACATTAAGTTCCTATACCCTTTTTATCATTCTTTCTAGCTGCTGTTTTGACTTAAGTACAGAAATGAGCAAATTCCAATAGCATACTTGTCTAAAAAATTCTAATGCTTATTATAGTCACTCTGAAAGTGAGCATGGATATCCCTTACAAGTTTCTGAATTTACACAACAAATCATCTAGATTCCTATAAGAAAGGAAAACATGGCAATTGGAGTGGAAGGAGAGGAACAACGCAACATTTAAAGGGATCAAGCTTATGGATCAAGGACCAGAGCTTTTTAATTGAGATCTCATTTTTTACTTGTTAATTTGTTTTTTAATTCTTCCACTTATTTTTCACCTGTCTCAAATGAGAGAGTTTTCTTTATTAATTTTAAATTTTCCCCCTTCTTCTATACTTCCCATGTACCAGTGTTGCTCCCTTTCTGCTCTTTAATAATTATATTTTAGTTATTGAAAGAAATCTGTCCTTTAGTAATTCTCATTCATTCTAAATCTAAAATCTTTGACCATTTATTGTCCCTAACTAAAATTTAATGCTTCCAGTACTACAATTTAGATTACTGGCACCTCAACTTTTTTGTGCAGTTAAATACTAATCTCTACCATCTATACATCTACATAGTTTGAAGAAATGGCTTTACAAGGTGTCTGATATCTCTTAAATTAATTTTCTCTTCTATGTGAATGTAATGACTGGCTTCTAGATCTAGGATGTACTTCACATTGTATTGTTGTGGATGTGAGGCCTGTTACTTGTTGAGGATGGCTTGGAAAGGATTGCTGTATTCAAAGCGCAATCATCTTCGGGGAAACATGCTCTGTATAATTGACACAGTTATAGTCAGTTAGAAAGTATATGGTATCATTGTTTAAATTGCCCAAATGGTCAGGTGCATGCAGTATTGAATGCGTGGGTTCTCCTTTTGCTTATATAGTTAATGTTCTCCAATGGCTTTCATCACTCACCAGAGGGCTTACAGGTGCCTGTACATTGGTTGCCCTTCCAGCCAATTATGACTTGGCATTAAACTTTAAATTTACCTTCTCTTATACATCTATCAACATGCCTTACAGTCATAATCATGCTGGACTGACCAGACTGGATCATCCTTGTTTGGGGTATTCTTTTTAAATAATTGGTTTGCAGGATCTCTTTGTTCCAGTAGGGTATGCTATTAAGGATTGTGCCTTATGATCAATTATCTCCATTAATTATCATATCTTATTCCTGTTTTTAGTCTGCTACCTCCACTACTAGTTTGGTATTAATGACATTTTTGGTGATGATTTTGTTCATACCAATTAGGACTGAAGTATCTTGTGCAATACAAATACATGATCCGAGGCATACAATTGAAGGATGTGCTCAGAATAGGAAGTTATCATTTTTATATTTAGTTGCAACTCACAAGTAATTCTTTGGAATGTGTTTTGAGCTTCAGATTGCAGCTTGGGATGCAAACCTTGTAACTCCACACAAGCGCATGGGGAACACAAGCATTGGTCTGGAAAGCCTCTGTGACGGTGAGGATTCAATAAAACTTGTGCATGCACTGAACTGTTTGGGAAAAGGTGTCGTACTTTTCATTATACTTGGATCAGTGATTTTCTGCAAGTAAAATTTTAATAATAATTAGAATGGTTTTTTTGTTGTTAGATTGATGATTGCACTTACTAAAAGATATTTCATTGCATGAAGTGAAGTGTGCTAGTTTAATTCCATAAGTACAAGTTCATTCGATGTGTATGAAAGCAGTAAGCAGATGAAGTTTGGATATATGGACTGCATACCTTTTTCTACCAAAATTATTAAATGGCTTGTGCCTTTCCAGGAAACTTGCATGAGGTGGTGGTTGAACTGGAAGGGATGGGCGGTGGCGGAAAGTTGCAGTTGGAGGTAAGTTCTTGCAGTGAAAGAAAATTTTTATTATGGTTTAAATCTTCAAGGAATTGTATGAAATTTCCCCCCTTTGAGTCTGTTATGCGTCTTCCACCTCGACATGGCTGGCTCATCAAGCTCTGGTTTAAATTTAAGACAATTTGCAGTGGAAAAATCATGCAGGCATGACAACTTATTTCAACTAATACTGATGTTATGGGGAAATTTAACATGTTTGTAGTATTTTTAAAAAATAATAGGATTATCGCATAACTTATTTGGTTTGTGGCTGCATCTAAGAGTTCCAGTGTCCTTATGAAAGGAACTCCTGGAAATATCCATCTTTGGGTCCCAGGCGTTGCTTTTTAGTCAATGAGTTATGATACTGGTGTTCTTTAGTTCTAAACATATCAGCTTTTCACACCCTAAACATTTTGATCTGGCTCAAACAACTATCAGCTTGTTGATGCAGAATCTGATGACAGCAGTGTGCTCAACTATACTAAATTTTAAAGCATCACTTCTGGAATCACGTTCTGAATTTGAATTTCAATGCAGAAGTGCCAAGAGAATCGGCATAGAAATATTTTCCTTTTTTTCAGAGTTTGGTCATGTTGCCATCTACCATTGCTGATGTTTTTCAGTTAATTGGGTATTGAAAATAGATTTTACTTATCCGACATCATGAAGGACTATGATTTAGTGATTTAAGCTCACGTCCAAACATGGGACCAACATAAGAATCATCTTGGAATTTTTCAATAGGTTGGAGTACTTCAGCCTCCTTTCAGCTATATTATACATGAATTGCACTTCGATGTGTATTCTGTGGAAAAAAATGCTTTTATATTGCTGCTTGTTATATCATAAAAATACAATTCTTTGGAATCTGCATGCTCTTAGAGTATAAAACACGTCTTCCTGCTGCTATTTTTTTTTTCTTTCATATTTCTTCCTCTTTTGACTTTGATAATACCATTTATCATTTAATGCATGGTGTTTCAACGTGGATAAAGGAGTGTCTACCTTAAAAGTGTACAGCCATTGATATGTGATGCTAGGAGGTCCACCAAGTTCAGGGTAATAATGCTGCCTGTTGTGTTTCATTTCCCATTAAGTTTACATTTTATTTTTTACTTTTCTTTCTTTCGATTAATAATTTCTGTCTGGGTGTTGCCTTTTGGTTAAAATGTCATCTCTTGTTCTCCTTCAAGTTGTTCTTTGATTTCCATCCTATCGTGTGTCTGGGACCCTAGCTAATTTATTCACCTGATAATTTTGCAGAAAATATGCCAAACATGATAGGAAGGCATTGGAAGAGATGAGGTCCTTAAAAAGGAAATAAAGTCCTTAAAGGGGAAAAAGAAAAATAGTGTAGGGCAAAGGGCACTAACTAAATCTACGTTCGGTGAAACAGTGGAGGTAAATCCTTTGGATGAAAGCATATTGAACAAACAGGCATTTTTGGGTTGCAAGTTTCTCCGAAATCTAATGTTCGACGAGTGCCGTTGCTATGACCACCGTTGTGTTTTTTTTTCCCTCAACTCAGTTTTATGGAAGATGGATTTAATGAGAAGTTAATCAGTGTAAAGGTTGTTGCAAGCTTAAAAAAGGCCTTATGGTTCGTGAGCAATATCTACAGCTTGGTCGTAAAGGTCTAGAAAGAGTATAATAGAAGGAATCATAGACATTAAAAAATGGAAGAGTGAAAACACTATGACAAGAGTAAAGACCGATGCTCTTTGAAATGATGCATTGTTAGACTTGGGTTAGTTTTGCTATTCATCCTTGCTGGCTTTGCCCATTAAGTCTCGGTAAACCAATGGGTTTATGTACACCAAAGTCCCAGAGTGTATTTAACATTCCAGTCTTTCAGCATTTATTTTGTGTGGGTAATGGTTTATGTTTGCTCATGCTGTGTTCTGTAATTGATCATATTGTGTTTGGTCAAAACCTAGTCAACTGAAAATGGCTCCATGTGGTAGTTGGGTATCAACACACTCATGTTTGTTAATCTTGATGCTCTTGGTAGGTTAGACCAGTAATATCATGATTTGGCCTGTTATAGTTTCTCAAATTAGAGTGTCTTGCCACATAACTTCTCAATCTTTTTTTGAGGCATTAAGTCACAGTTTAAGTTATTTCTTTGAATCAAGTATACAGGATTGTCTCACATGCATTTGAGAGGATATTAAACTTTCTTTCAGTGAACCTTTTGGTTGACATGGATATATGGATCATTACTTCGGGTAAGGTGTTGGTTTCTCTTTGAGCCATTAGGACAACTCAAATAAAGTCTGCATAATTTGCAAATGCAAGATTTTTGTTGAACTTCTCTTTCTTTTTTCTTAATCATTGGAGGTTCTTGGCATGTCACTTTGCTACCAAGATTTTTTTTTATGGATTTAATGCATTGGTATATTTGGGGATATTCTTTACTGCAAGGCCTGCTTTCTGCTTGTAATTCTAGTAATTGGTGGTTATTGCTGATGCAGACTGCCAGTCGCTTGTATAATGACAATGCAGTTCAACTGTTACTAGAAAGAAACTTTTAGTCAACTAGGTTAATAGTGAAATACTCCATAGTATTCAATGCTGTAATGTAGTACTTAAGATAGTTGTTACCTAACGCAATATGTTGATTTCCTCTTTGTATATTTTCTTGGGTTTTGCTGTGAGACAATTTCTGATATATTTGGAGTTGGGTTAGCAGCTCGCATTTTTTTCCCAATCTTGCTTGTTCTTCTTTTGTTTCTCTTCTTTTTTAGTTTTCCATTTTAAAATCCAAATCTTGAAAGAATTCCTCAAGTCACAGAAACATTGTTGACAGTTCTGCAATAAATAAATAAACAAAACAAATGAAACAGGCAGGTAGCTTTTCTGTACTGTACTGTTTCTCCTTATTCAGAGACTTGGCAGCCTATCGTTGGTTAATAAACAAAACAAATGAAACATTGTTGACGTAGATTAATGCTTTTAAGTCATGTCAAGACTTCTCTCCTGTGCCAAAATTTCTCAGTGATTTAAGTCAATAAAATTCCTTTTCTTCTTGTCTTTTCTTGAGCTTTATAGTTGCACTTGTAAATGTGTATTCCATCTATTGCCAAGATGGACTTTTTTTTGTTGTTGTTGAATTTTTATCACTTACGCTTGCTACTTGTAAGGTTTCAGGTTAAATACAAAACTTTTGATGAAATTGATGAAGAAAAAAAGCCATGGAGGCTCCCCTTTGTGTCAGATTTTCTTCGCAAAAATGGTTTTGAATCAGCTCTAAAAATGGTTGTTGGCTCAGAAACCATGCCAGCACGACAGTTTGTAGAATATGCTTTTGGGCAGTTGAAGTCATTTAACGTTCCATATGTATGGACAGATCAAGTTTCAAACAGTAAGGACTTGGGTGCAGCGAATTCCAACCACTCTGTTGTGTCGGACATGCCTTTGCCTTCAGAAACAAAGAGTACCACAGAAGTCCCTGTGTTTGACACAAACCGTGATGGGGACAGTAACTTAGTATTATCCCAAGCTGATAATGACTGCTTATGTAATTCGGGTGCCACAGAAGCTGGGGATGCTACGCAATCATATAAACAATTTTGGAAGAACTTCACTGATGTTATCAGCCAAACTGTTGCTCAGAAACTTGGTTTCTCTGTTTCTCTGGAATTAAAGTGGGATGAATTTGACTTATTGAACAGAATTGGATTGCAGTCACAAAAGATTGCCGAAGCGGGTTATGTTGAGTCAGGGCTTGCAACTCCAGAGGGTCAGAAGGTGGACAGTGATGAAGCAAGTGCCCCACTTACCATAAGCAAGATTCAATCTTCACTTCCAGAAATAAAGAAGGTGACACAGGATTTGTTAAGGCAAACTGATTCTGTTCTGGGAGCATGGATGGTTTTGACTACTGCTGTTTCTAAATTAAATAAGGAAGAAAATGTTTCAGGAAAGAGTTCTTCTGATAGTGAGAAGCTAATTAGCTCTTCGAATGGAACCGCATTGGAAGACAAGAAATCTGAGGAAATGAGAGTACTCTTTTCTACTGCGGAGAGTGCTATGGAGGCTTGGGCAATGCTTGCTACTTCACTGGGCCATTCAAGTTTTATCAAGTCTGAATTTGAGAAGATATGCTTTCTAGACAATTCATCCACAGATACACAGGTGATATTGTTATATCGTTGACACAAGCCATCTTCCTTCTGATAATCTTGTGATTCATTATTTGTGATGAAACACCACGAGGTTACATTTCATTTATCACTAAGTTGTTGGACAGTGCAGGTGGCAATTTGGCGTGACAATGCAAGGAAAAGATTAGTTGTTGCTTTCAGGGGCACAGAGCAAGTATGTTAGATTTTATACTTCTCTAAGTGCTGTTGGGTCATCTAGCTTTCTATTTAAATTGCTTATTTTTGTTATTTTCTTCAGGTAAGATGGAAGGATTTGCGAACTGATTTAATGGTAGTTCCTACAGGGTAATGTCAAATACCTACACATATCATGCCTTGTTCACACACATACCCAGAGAAATGCATGGATTTGTTTGGTTCTCTTTGGTAATCCTTTGTGGTCAGTTTGTTTGTGTGTGTAACTTATGTTGCATTTGCATTTTGTGAGAATAGTGCACTGCACTTAGTTGGTGGACATGGATCTGTGCATGTGATGAGTCTCGTTGCTTGCAGCAAAATTTCTTTTACTTTCAAAAGAAAGAGACATTGGGAATGGGAGACTGAGTGATAAATGACGAAGTGATTGCATAGTCATTACATGACTGAATGGTGCATACTTTTAATGTATTTCCTCCGTGCATAATCAAATGCAATTTGCTATGCGCATGTTATTGAAGCATTTTTTTTTATTTTTAAATCTTGTAATGTGACTATATCATCCGTGAACCTCTAGAATTGATTTGGATGAACTATGTTTCTTTATCATTTCTCAATTTATTTATCATTATTATACATAAGTTCTATGCTAACCATCATTCTACTTCTGTAGGCTAAATCCTGAAAGGATTGGTGGAGATTTTAAACAAGAAGTTCAGGTATGCAAATGATATGTATATTTGGTAATTATTCGGAATACATCCAGTAATATGTGCAATTTCTCTCTTACTACTGTCAATGATTATGATGTACTTGATTGTGCTACAAATTTTTCAGGTTCATAGTGGTTTTTTAAGTGCTTATGATTCAGTCAGGATACGAATCATCTCTATCATTAAACTATTAATTAGCTACGTGTAAGTTGTGCTTTTAATCCTGTTTAACTATCTCATGCTTCTCTTTTAAAATCCTAAAGAATGTTCTAGGGCAACAACCAGTGTTATATCATGCTTAAGATATGAGTTCCTACACATTTTTAATAACAAATATAGGCTGACTAAACTTATTCCTTTGTTTTAGTCATTTAGTGTTGGTTTCACTAGGTCCTTTTGCTAATTAATATAGTCCATATGTGACCGGTGTGGATTTTTTTTCTAAAGTGAACTTTCTGGGATTCTTGCCATCGGGGATGCATTAGTGCACAAGCTCATGCATCTTTATAGGTGCATTTAACTGTATTTTCAAAGTCATATAGTTTTTGGCTTGTGCACAATTAAATTATACATGAATAGGTGATGCTTTTTAATATGCTTGTATGATTAAAAACTTAAACATGTAATCTCAAATACATTCTTGACATTTCGTACCTTGTACCTCTTAAATGAATCAATTTTCACTCTTCTTGTATTGAAATTTGGTTCAAATTTTTGCAATATTTTGTCTTGCATCTGTGAGATAACGTTTGCAGATCTATCATCTGGTAGTCACTAGCTGTTATTTTTTTCCCATTACATTCAAAGCAGAGTAAGGTTTAAAATAACTTTGCAAATTTCTATAGATTTGTTTTTTGAAATGTTAAATCATTGTTGACAGAGATAATGGAGCTGAGCCATCATTTAAATGGCACGTCTATGTAACTGGTCATAGTTTGGGTGGTGCATTGGCTACCCTGCTTGCTCTTGAACTTTCATCAAGTCAACTAGTAAAGTAAGTTCATCCTTCTTTTACTTACTAGTGCCTGGCAAGTCCATTGCATTTGCACGTGGGCACGTTTGGCAGATTATGCAATTACACATTGAATTCTACTTTTGTTTGTGTTTTAGGCGTGGTGCGATTTCTGTGACTATGTATAACTTTGGATCTCCTAGAGTTGGTAACAAAAAGTTTGCAGAAGTTTATAATAAGGTAACTGTAAATTTTTAATTGTAGCTAAAATTGTTTTCAATCACAAGAAATTTCTTTTATGGGTGGGTAGCAATTCTCCCTTTTCCTGTTGGCACAACTTAAAGTCAAATCATGATGGGGGTGCGCTTTTTCTCATAAAATTCATATGTGGGTATATTGCTTGCTTGCTTGTTCACGACACTAGCTCACATTTCTTAAAAGCTGCAACTGGTTCCTTCTTTCAAATTTTGTTTTTCTGGATTTCTTTGTTCAATTAGACATATTTACTACAAATTGGTCTTTGGTGGACGTCTTTCCTTTTGTTTTCTGCTTCTGTAAAAGGATATGATTTTTTTATATATAATATTTTCATATTCCTGTAATTTCATGACATATTGAAAAGGAAAATGTTATTTCTTATTTCACATCAATTTTTTGCCACTGTGCATGTGGGGAATGGGCTGAATTGATATAAGATGTTCTGGAGTCTCAAGAACTTGTAAAAAGTTAGTCCAAGATTACTGACGATTACTGACTCCATAACAGAGATGAATGGAGGAGACAGATCCATGTAGTGACTCTAATAGATTGGAATTGAGACTTAGTTGAGTTAATATTGATGGCAGCTATTCCATGAAGATGTTTTTGTTTTTGTTTAAAACTTCAGCAAAATTATAGGAAAACCGAGAAGAATGTTGGACTTCCAAGTATAGCTAGTTTCTATAAGATATCTTTACTATGCTGTGACTGTGAGCTCCCATGATACAGTGCATAGATCTCATGACAAGTACTGTAGGTTTTAACTTACAAATGGTCTGGGGCAAGTTTTATGAATCTCCCTTCAGTTCAAAGAAATTCCATGGATCTCCTCTCTAGAACCAAAAAAATCACAAGTAGAAAAATGTGCAAGTGGCTTCAACGTCCCCTTTGATGCATCTCATGACTTGGTTTAATTGTCGAGATACTTGTCCATAAGGTTATCATGTCATGTCTGACATTCAAGGGCGGTCTTTCAATTTTCTCAACTACAAGAGAGCTCTGTGAAATGTACCTTATGTTTACTTCTAGTATTTTTCTCATTCTTCTTTTTTTTTT
>Ga0325410_1006870_pt1 | contig 12488 bp, 10 predicted proteins | sample PopdelMetagenome_16_FD_206182 | JGI IMG/M metagenome (GOLD analysis project Ga0325410, IMG submission 206182) | Populus deltoides microbial communities from Bellville, Georgia, United States - Xylem-PdIQD-R3 | ecosystem: Host-associated > Plants > Phyllosphere > Stem > Wood/Secondary xylem... | reverse complement strand
ATATAATAAAAAGCTTAAAAAATAAACCAACAATTAGAATTCAGATCTCATTAATTTAACAATATATATATTCATAGAGTTTTTTTGTTTTTTTAATACTCATCATTACTACTTAAATATACATTAAACCCACTTCCCTCAAAATCAAAATTCAGTAATTCATGAGAATTTTAATTATGAAGTAATATCCTCCCATTCGGACCATTATGTAAGGGTGTATTTGTGAGAAAAAGCACATCAAACAACAAAAAGAAAAAGAAAAAGAAAAGGAAAAGGAAAAATAATTTTTTTTAATTTTATTTTTACTCTCTCGAATCCCGGAGGCGCATTTTTATTAGTGCGAAGTGGCGGCTCCTCACGCAATTTTAAAATAAAAATACACAAAAATAATAAAAGAATAAAAATAACTGTCATTAGCTCTGTCTTTGTCTGTCTAACACAATACCGAGTGTACCTCTTCTCCTTGTAGCACATCCTGCCTGCCTGCAGCTGCAGCTGCTGCTCTTTTTCTCTGCATTCTTTAGATTCTCTTCTCTCTCACACAAAATCATATAAAAAAACCTCACTTTTCTCTTTTCACCAAAAAAAATAATCTCAAAATCTCTTTTTTTTTCTTAGCTTGCAGTAACGGTCAGTAATTCTCTCAAACAGTTTCCCTTTCTCTGCCACCGAAGCAAACAGGTAATGAATATTTTTGAACTCGAAAATGGGAGGAAAACTTCTTACGTTTCTTAAGAGAATATGTCTTTGCTTTTCTTTTTTCCATTTCTGATCATGGGTTTTTGAGTTCTTCTTTCTTTTGAACCAAACAGATCATAAATGTGTTGTGTGTTTGTGTTTTTGGTTTGAATATAATTGGACTGGTGTATAAAAGTTTGTGTACAACATTGAATGGTTTAAAGATGCTGTCTTTTTGGAGTAAGTCTTTGTTAATCATACAGGTCAGACTGAGTTAATGTTTTGCGATTTACAAGCATTTATCAAGTTGTTTTTATTATGCTTTTCAATGCAAATCCTATCTCAGTAATCTAATTTAAGGCCACGATTTAATGTGTGTTAAATAGTTTTGCTTGCTTCTCTTTTTCTTCAACTTTTATCTTTGTGGCTTCCTCTTTTTGAACTTTATTCAAGAAGGAATTCAAGTTTTTATGAAGTACGGATGGTGGGTTTTCTTCTTCTTTTTAGTTATAAAATTGGGTTTCGTTTTGTTTTCTTTGCTTGTTTAGTGAATGATTATGTGTTAATGATGCTTAATTAAGGACAATTTGGAAAATGGGTTCCTTACGTAGTGTAGACATATTGTATCAGTTTTTACAAGGTAGACTATTCAGGCTGAATGCAGAGTTGTTGTTTCTTAGTCTTTTTTAACAATTTAATACTAGTCTGCAAATTGACTTGTATTTTTAGTTAAACAGAATTATAAATTTGACTACCCTTTTGTTATTAATTCCATGATTTGCTAGCATATAAATTTCAAGGAAATCTATTGTTAAAAATGATAATTGAAAGGTCAGATTCAAGAATCTGTTAACTACTGACGTAACTATAGAAAATGTGTGTATATTGCTCTGTTTGACTTCTTGTTATAAGATGCAAAGTGGCGTGATTTTCTTTAACACTGACCAAGATTTTCTTTTTTGCAGATGTATCAATCGATTGGAGAATTCAATAGCAAATAGTGAAATAGAACACAAAAATGGAGTCATCAGGGTTGATTATTGGGATTTCAATTGGGGTGGTGATTGGAGTGTTTTTGGCTATTTTAGCGCTGTTTTGTTTGAGGTACCATAGAAAGCGGTCGCAGATTGGAAGTAGCAGTTCTAGGAGGGCGGCGAAGATCCCTATCCGGGCTAATGGTGCAGATGCATGTACTGTTATGTCTGACTCGACCATCGATCCAGAGTCACCTGTGAAAGCCGGAAGAAACAGGGTGCCCTTGTGGTTGGAAGGATTTAAGAGGAGTAATGTGGTTTCAGTTTCTGGGATACCTGAGTTTTCTTACAAGTATGTTTTTCTCTAATCTGTTTCGGTGATGACCTATCTGTTGATTTTGAATGAAATTACTTTTTGGTTATAGATATGATAGAGTGATGAGGCTGATTGCAATTGAGTGACCTGATCATAATTATTATGATGTTAGAGTTTGTTTTCTGCGTATTGGCTCCAGCACATGTAGAAGGTCCTGTGCTGCTTGGAACAGTTGATGATGGTGAATGGATAATTGTGCATCAAATTTAGAGTCTTCAAAATGATCTGATTTGAAGTTCAATTATACCTGCAAATAGCTTATTTTGGGGGTCTAAGATAGAAGGAGAAACTACTGGAGCTTTTTAAGTTCAGAATGTGTTTAATATCTGATTATTAATCTCTTGATGTAGAGGATGGCTTGAATGCTTTGTATGGGTTTAACCTCCTGATGTGTTGTTATGTGTGTTGCAACAGAATTACATTTGAGTAGGATATGCAATCTCTTTAATCTATAACTGTGGTATTTTGTTATGTGTGTGTGTTTTTCTTTCTTTAGATTCATGATTAAATTTTGTTCTTGGTGTTATCGTGCAGGGATCTACAAAAAGCAACCTATAATTTTACAACACTAATAGGACAAGGAGCATTTGGTCCTGTTTATAAAGCTCAGATTACAACGGATGAGACTGTTGCTGTTAAAGTGCTTGCAACTGATTCTAAGCAAGGGGAGAAAGAATTTCAGACGGAGGTATTGCTGGTTAACAATTTCACTTTCATGCTCATATTGGTTTATTACTGTTACTTCAAGTTGCTATTGGCATGTGTCTTCAACATTAGCATACATGTGTTACATCAAGCCTGATTCAAGAAATGACAACTGGCACAAACATATCTTGAACAGAACTGGATCTGGTTTCTGAACAGTTTCTTTAATTATCTGGGTAAGGTATGACTAAATTTATTTCCCCTTTTGTTTGACTTCTAATGGCATGCTAGTCAACAGATGGGGAGGTTTTTAATGAAGTTTTGTAATGAGTGGAAAGGAAATACCATAAACATCACAGAAAGAGCTGCACGCATAAATGGTGAAAAATAATTTACTCTGCTTTGCACATGATTTATGGACAGAAATTTTGGAGTGTGATGAAATCAAGAGAGTCAGCCAATTGTAAAATTATGTTCCGTTTAGGAAATAAGTTATACCCAGGTCATAAATAAGAAATTCTTCACTCTGGAGGACAATTGTTCTTGTTTTGCTCCTACTGCATGAAGCTTGATGTGTCACTGTTTTATTGATTTACTCACTTGTTTCTGTAGACAATTTTCTGCTATCATATTGTTCATTGCTTTTAACCTTTCAATTTTGTTTTAATTATGTTCAGGTTATGCTATTGGGAAGGTTGCATCACAGAAACCTTGTGAACTTGGTTGGATATTGTGCAGAAAAGGGCCAGCATATGCTTATATATGTCTATATGAGTGAAGGCAGCTTGGCTTCTCATTTATACAGTAAGTTGACATCAATTTTGTGTATGGTAGAAATACACACACAAACTTTCTGGAAGCTGTAGTCAGATAAACATCTGTGTCTCAGATTGCAAGTAAAATAGTTGCACTTTGATTGACCATCACTTTGTTACAGAGATCAGTGTTTGTGTCACTTGTAAAGCTCAGGTATGACAGATTTCAGCAATTGGAAATTGCCTGTCACTCTCTAGGAGAGCTCTAGCTAAATAAACTGGAACATACCATTGTGGCCTTTTTTGTAGTTGTCTATCCTGTAGCAAGGATCAAGAACCACCATCAAGAGATTTCATTGTGGTGATTGTGAAAAGTGACACTGTTTTCTTCTTCGCGCAGGAGAAGACCTCAAACCATTGAACTGGGATTTGAGGGTTTATATTGCTTTAGATGTAGCAAGGGGCTTGGAGTATCTCCATAATGGGGTAAATTTTCTTTTTATGCGGACTATTTTGTGTGCATGCATGTCCTCCATGGTAATAAAACTTCTTCATTATTTTATCCATGAGAAATTTACTATTTTCTATATATTATGCTGCAGGCAGTTCCTCCTGTGATTCACCGGGACATTAAATCTTCCAACATTCTGTTGGATCAGTGCATGAGAGCCAGGGTATGTCCACTGTGTATTACAAAAACTTTGCCTTGTGAGAAATTACAGTAAAGTTTCATCCAATGTTTTGAATATTAAAGAAAAACTTAGTTTAATTCAATGTGTGCAATCATGGTTGTTTTTCTTCTATCAACAAGTGTTAGGTTCTCATGCTAATTTCATACTCCTGTTCATGTTGGTTCAAGTAGGTAGCTGATTTTGGGCTTTCAAGAGAAGAGATGGTGGACAAACATGCAGCCAATATAAGGGGAACTTTTGGGTATCTTGATCCTGAATATATATCTTCAAGGACGTTCACAAAGAAAAGTGATGTCTACAGCTATGGAGTGTTGCTCTTTGAGCTTATAGCTGGCAGAAATCCTCAACAAGGTCTTCTGGAATATGTTGAACTTGTAAGTCTCAACAACTCTTTCTCAAGTGGATGGTTAACTTCAAATGCAACAATCAAATTGAAACTTTTGCCGAAGTTCAGATGGTTTTTCTATGTAACTTATTTATTTCAACATCCATTCATTGGATATTGGTTTTTTAATGCACAAACTATGCCCTCACTTGTGACGGAGACTAAGAATACTTCCAAATAGGTAACACTAACAGCTTTCCCTTGGATAAGAATAAATTGGAAAAGAATGCTAACATTGAAGGGTCTTAAACTAGCTGTTATTTTTTATACTTCATCATGAACTGTTTTCAATTCCTCGTGTAACCTTCTCCATTGCATTTCAGAACAATGTCTGCTTTCATTTGAAAAGAGAGGTCATGTTAGCTTCTGTTGGTCCAGTGGGTATCAACTTCAGTCTTTTCCTTTTCTGTTTGTAGTTTAAAACTGTTTTTTCTAATATGATGAACAGGCAGCAATGAATACTGAAGGAAAAGTTGGGTGGGAGGAAATAGTTGATTCACGTCTGGATGGGAAATTTGATGTTCAAGAGCTCAATGAAGTGGCAGTTCTAGCATATAAATGCGTCAACCGTGCCCCAAGAAAACGGCCTTCCATGCGAGACATTGTGCAAGTTCTTTCCAGGATCCTCAAATTGAGGCACAATAAGAAGCATCACAAGAAGTCCCTTTCTGCCACCACAGCAGACGAGGTTTCCATTGATATGGACCAACAAGAAATCAGAACTCCTCTCTCTGAACAACACCACCGAAGAGAGGAGTCAGTTGACAGTGCTGACACTGGTGAAGTATAGAGATGATTTTAAACAATTTGTTCATTCGGGACAGCCCATGGTTTTGGTTTTGGTTTCGGTTTCGGTTTGTAATATATACATGCAGTTCAAAAGGAGCTAGGCGAGCAGATTTGTAGTTATGGGGTTTTTTTTTCCCTCTTCTGAGTTAGAATAGTAGAGGATACATTCAGTTCGTTTATAGGTTTCTTCTTTTTTGTAACATAACCAGGTCCCTTCTCTCTCTTTCGCTTTGATAAAAAGACACCCATGATTTTGTACATTGATACTATGAATCATGAATGAAAATGCAAGGAAAATAACCCGTCTTTTCCTTGAGCTGTGTTCACATTTCCCTTGAAAGGGTCAGCGCCATGTTATGAAATGTACTTGGATCATAGGCAGAATTACTAGGCTTGTGCCCATCTATTTTTGGGATGAATCTTTACTTTTTAAACAATGAATCAGAAACAGGGCCAAGAAAGCCACCATTTCATTACGAAGAACAAGAAACAGCATCGTTGATCTGGCAAACATCATCTGCTGACAAAACAAACGCTATCTTTCATTACCCATCTGTTCAGTGTCAAAAACAAAAAAAGCCAGAGCGTGACCAAGTAGTAGCAGAAGAAAAAATGGCAACCAGAGCGTGACCAGGAAGAAGAAATGGCAGCAATGGCTGCACTTCAAAGCCCAATGTCCTCTCTTTCACGCTCCTCCTCCAACTCATTCTTTGCCAACGCCTATCACTTCCTTCTCTCTCCCCTCTAAAAGTAGGCTGCAATCTTCTCTGATTTCTTTCCACTGGTTTTTTTTTCATATATATTTTTAATGCTCTTGAATTTTGATAGTCGATTGATTATTTATGTTTGATAACTTGTAAAGAGATTGTTTTACGCAGATTTCGTATGCTATACTAAAATGGATCTTGCTTAAATTGGAATTTATTTGTTCTTTCAGTAGTTGGTCAATAACTTCATAGCCAAAGACTATAAATCTTCGTGATTTTACTTCTGAGACTGCATTTTCTTTTTTTGAGATTTTGAATGTTAATTGTAATTTCCACTTGGGTTTTGGCTAAAGTGAAAAAATTGAAGTTTGATTATTATATGCACATGCTACAATTCGTCGTCTGCTAGCTGTCTTGCGCACGCTGCACTGTCAATGGCTAATACTGTACTCTTCATTCCTGGTGTCCTAACAATACCCCCTCAATCGAAGAGTTCTTTACCTCAAGAATCCATAACAAAATCTGGGAACTGCATGCTTAATTCCTCTAGGTCTTCCCATATGTTGCCTCTTCATGAACATGTGAGACTATTTAACCAATCCCATAACAACAACCTTGCTCCTTTACTTCTGTTTCTAAGAATTTCTCCTTTTCATTCTCCCTTCCCTCAATCAAATGAATCCCTTTAACACTACATTTATGTCCAGGTACAAATTTATCGTCATATTTAAAGCATAATCCAAGTTTCCTTCTTTGTTCATAAAGTGTATCAGTAGATTGTTTTGGACTAGATTGCTCATCAACTCCATGCTGGTTGAAAGGTTTGTAGGGTGTAATACCTGCTGATCTTTCATTGTTAAATGAAGAACTGATTCTGGGAGCAATTATGTTTCTTCTTACAACTGCAACAGTTGATTTTTCATGCCACTTCGCCTGATCAAAGGCTTGTATTAAAGTAGTCGGCTTGAGAATCTTTAACTTAATCTCTTCCTTTAATCCACTAATGAAACTGGACACGTAATATGATTCTGACAGCGTGGGATTAAGAGTTTTCATCAGAGATTTTAATCTTTCAATGTACTCATCAGTTCATTTTTCCTGCTCTAATTTATTGAATTCTTCCACGACATCACTATGGCTTCCAAATCTCATACAGAGTGCTTTAGCAAGCTCCTTCCAGTTGGTCAAATCATTAGTTCCCAGCAAGATCCCCTCAAACCAAATCTCCGACTTTCCTTCCAAGTACATTGAAGCAACTTCCACCCATTGCTGTCCTGGTAGTTCATTGTGCATCTTCAAATACTTCCTGCACTTTCGAATCCACCCCCTGGGATTATCACCATCAAATACTGGTAACTCAATTCTCGGTAGATTCACATTGTATTCTCATCTTAAAGTTTTCCTTGTTGTCCATATACCTTACCATGATTGCAACTCCTTTGTTGCATATTGATTCCATTAGAATTGGAGTTCTCCCTTCTTTCTCTTGCATGATCTTTGTTAGCTTCCAAAGATTGTAGATTCGTTATCACAATCTCTATTTGCTTTGACAGTTGATCAATCTTTATGTTTTGTTCTTCTCCTTGTTTATGCAAATCAGCCTCTAAGTCATGCAGTTATTGATGAATCTCATGCGCTTCTTCATCAATTCTTCGATTATGCTCCTCTAGAGCTCTGAATTTGTTGCTTTCCACCATTGTTAATCAAGCTTAAATGATGACAATGTGTTTAACCAGCTCAGATACCAATTGTGAAGGATCTTCTTTAACAAGTACAAGAATGGGGTTTGAGAAGGTAGAAAAAATAGGAGGTAAAGAGAGAAATACTTTCGACACTTAAAACATAAATTAAACAATGAAAATAGATTAAATCTCATACTTTAATGATTTTGAGGTTTGGCTTTTTTTGATCAAATAAAAATTTAATTCCTCAATACCATCATGAAATCTCTAAGGAGAAGAGGAATAAGAAGACAGAGGAGAGAGATCCGATCTGATCTTCTTATTTCAGACATCAAATAACTATAAAAGACTAAACAACGTTAAAGGTCGAATAACAATTCACTTGGGAGTTTTACTACTTAAAACATTTTTTTAACGTCTTCAGGTTATCAGAGGAAAAACAAGGTTCAATACATCCAAAGATTTCATCAAAGAAGATAAGAGACTAGAGGTTTAAGTGCAAGCAGGGCATTAAAGATATGATGTGCGAAACTATCACATGTTACCTAGATCAAAGCCTCTAGCCATCAGTAAGAGTGAAGGTCATTTATCTTTCTGACAACATTTACCAAATCTACAAGATCAAATCTCTGGAAAAATTGTCACAGGATACAAGTGTTGAAATTTATAGCCTATGCTGGCAATGTAGCAGTTCATTACAACACAGGCGGAAGTGTCAAATAGAAATAAATGAAGCAACATATTCTCAGTGACCAAACCCACTGGTTGTTCGGGATATGTTGTTTTTCCAAAGTCCTACATTGCTAATTCTGGAAATTCATTCCCATTATGAATGCTGGCAAGACATTAATCCTATTGCCGAAAGAATGGAATCGTGTCTTGCGGTGGTAAACTGGTCTGAAGGCACCAATTGTGTGCATAGACAGAAGTGATTTATCATTAAACTAGAGGTGCTCCAGAATTGAATGGTAATAAAATGCTATACAGAGGCATACGGGGTCAGCAATACGCTTTAAAGCAGCCTATTGACTACATCAATATGTAGAATGATACATTTATTCTTGACGGTACTGCAACAAGAAGTGCATAGATCGATGTATAACAGTTCAACGTCTATGAAATTTTCTTCCAATTAAGTTTTTAATAAATTATTTTTTTTCTAATTAAACTCTTGATAAATTAATTCTAATTGAATTCTTGAATATTTTTTTCTTAAAATTGAATGTTCCTTATCATTTGATATACTGTTATATTTTTCAATCTTATATATTTTTATTTTCTTCAATTAGTCTTCAATAACTTCCCGAGCGTTTTGATTTTTTTTTATTGATTTTTTTTATTTTTTTATATAGAATTCTAAAATGAATAACAACAATAACCATGAGAATAATCATAGGAAATAACAATCAGTCCAATGCCATGAAAGATGATTGCGAAATGGATTAAATCAAAGTGATGCAGCTTGATCGCATAAAAGCTTTCGCTTTCATTTCCATTTCCTTGCTGTTTGCTACATTGATCTTGTTATTTTATACTAGTCTTCATAAGGAGTGGAGGACCATAATTCAGTTAAATCCCTAGCCACTCCAGACCAATTGACCCATGAAAAGCTCAATGAAGTTGTTCTGGTCCAAACATGGGTCAAGCTCAATGAAGTTGTTTTGGTCCAATGTTTAGACCAATTAAACCTAATGCATTTATTCACATGTGAATTTCAAGGAAACCTCTCCATTCCAATTTATCTTTTTTTTTCAGGAATTCTTGTCAACCTGTGCACATGCTTACGAACATGGCCGACTAAATACTAAAGCAGGAAGAGAAGACGACAGCTTAGCTGTAAAACTTGATTGAGGCCCGGATGGGTTCATGGGTCGACCCCAAGAAAAATAGAATTACAAATGACTGAAATGGTGTTGTTTTTATCCAAAAAAATCACCGGGTTAGAAGCCGGGTCAATTTAAGTTTAATTTTTTATTTTTTTAAAATCAAACTGGTTTAGATTTTAAATCGGATAGTTTTTGAACTGGCCGATAGACCAATTTGGATTTTACATCTACGAAAGAGACAACAAGAGACACAAAACAAAAATACAGGAAAATTGATACAAACTGACAATTTTATTATTCCATTATAGTCATTCTTTCAAATTACATTGGGCTGTCTTTTCTAATTCTTTCTTGTCATTTGTAACAGCTCTATCATACCCTAAATTATTTTTTACCAAGACCAGAAGAGAAACTGTTTAATTTAAATAAAGGGTGGGGAAAAAAGGCACTAAATTCAAATCTAATAATTTAATTTGTTGTTTTTTACATGAGAGTTCTTAGAATCACCTAATTTGAGAGCAAGTCTAAAGCACAGCAGCTAAAATCAGTCCAATGGTTCAGCATGCTTCGTCTTTGTATGTTAGCGTGGCAGCAGCCCTCGGTCTGAACATAGCTCGGCAGATGGCATCCCGCCAAAACGAGGAGTCCTAATCACGGGGGCCACATCGACTGTGCTAAGTATCTTAATTTGTGTTCATCTGATCTCAAACTACTCCCCCGGAAATATTTAAGACTGTCAACTGAATTCCATTCAATTTTTCTGGAATCATAAATAATGCAGAGAGGTGCTGCAAGGATTAACTTTCATTTATGAGGTGCATGTGCCAGCATTTATAGCTTCACAGATGTTACGGCAAGGAAAATGAAATGATTAAAGAAACTGGAAAGTTACCATTTTTTAAGTAAGAGAGAAATGGAACCCTAACCTCATCTTGAACATTAGCTGCTTCTTCACCAAGAGGATCTGCAAGAAGCTCCAGGCGAAAGATTAACCTGGTCAAAGAATTTACAGAAAAAAAACTCTAACAGGGATGTGAAAATATGAGACAAAACAAACCTAACCCTCCAGTAATTCGTATAGATTGTTGTCTGCTGGTTTGGACTAACCCTTGTTTCATGCACAGCCCTCCAACAAGGACCACATGTAGTTCTTGTACTGAGTAATGCATGTGGACAGCAAGATTTATCATTCTTGAAAGCATGCATGTTTTACACCACAAGAATACACATGTTTAGACTAATTTTATATGCATAGACTCCCTAATTTCTGCTGATGAAAGATGTGTCTAGGGTCCTCCTGTGAATTATTTCTAATAGAAACTGAGCTTGATTCATTTGATTATTCTATTACTTTGTGTTCAAGTGAGACAGGACTTAATATAATAACATAAACTAGCTGGGTTTAATTTGTCTTAGAGTGTTTGATGCATGTGAGCAAGATTTCGAAGTACTCAAATTTCAATGCGCTAGCAGCATATAAATCTAAGTCTGCAACTCCACTGCATTTCAAAGTAACCTGCAAGCTCATAACTTTGTCATTCAAACTGGGATACCTGATGTTACAATTCAAGATTTAATTATCAGACAGTCTTTTTTTTTTTTCTTGAAAGTATTTGTTCTTAAATTCACCTACACAGGTAAATGTTATGAGGTATTTTCAAGGTAACTTGGGTCCCCATTTATACTGCTTTATTTATGAATAAATGTGTCCCAAATCTTGAATCTGTCACTACCTACTGCTCAGCAACTACCTGGAACGAAAATTTTGCTATATGTTATAACTCCATGAGTGTTTTCAGTAAAATACAAAACTCATTATGAAGATGAAGCAATAAAGTAGCATGAGATGTGCAAATGTGTCGTGGGGCAGATACAACTAAACTATGAATCATAAAATTTGATATACTAACAAGGGATATAGCCTTGAAAGAAGAATCATAATTCTTCAAAACATAAGATTCAAGAAAATTTCCTCTAAACAAAGGTGTAAAAGGGATTCACATGACTTCATGATGTAGTGTAGCATTTTCCTTTCTTTCTTCAGGATTTGCAGATTACTACAAAGCAAGGAAGCAGGGCTCTAGGGTTGAGCAGATAAAGCTCCTCAATATTGGAATAGAGACCGACTTTCCCTGCCAGAGAATCAAACCCTGTTTGGCCAGATATTTCTTGTATATTCTCCAAAGGCCTATGAACCCTCCCAGCAATCACTCTGCATACTATCAAAGCTTTCCTTGTAGATGGATCATCTTCAAATATTTCAATAGACTCGAAAGCTCTTCCACTGGTGGAAGTTGTGAACACACCTACTCCACCTTTAAGCTCCTTTTTGGCAGAAAAACCATTTCTAATAATTCGACAAACACGGCATTTTTCAGATATACACAGACTTGAAGAACCGTTTATGCCAAGAGAGCATGCAACAGTCGTGCCATAAAACCTCAAAAGCTCATTCCCATCAGCTATGCACCGAGAATGTTTCTTCGGGAGCTTGCTGGCTTTAATTTTCACCGTCTCTCTATACTCTTCGAATTGGGCCAGAGTTTTTTGCATATTGTGAACCTTCAACACTCTTTCTATTCGACCACAATGGTTTTCACTCTTTAACCAGCTCGTTCGACATATGATTTCTACAATTTTTCTTGATGAGTCCCCTTCCACAAGTTCAGTGACTGCCAAGAAGAGAAATGTAATGAGCTGCTGATAAGGAAAGCTACTCTAAAGTCTCAGGAACAGCAAACCACTTTAATATTTGACTTTGGTTTTCAAAGACTAACATCAAAAAGAAAGATCAGAATAAATTGTTTTGAGCACAGCTATAATTTATAAAGTTAAAAGTCATCAAAACCAACTAATAACTATGCCTCTCTTGAGCATCACAATAAAAAAAAACAAATGGATATCTCAGACGAAGATATTGCAGGAAAAAAGAAACGGCTTGTTGCAAAGTAATATCTGATAAATTATAAAAATAAAATA
>Ga0325410_1006869_pt1 | contig 12488 bp, 19 predicted proteins | sample PopdelMetagenome_16_FD_206182 | JGI IMG/M metagenome (GOLD analysis project Ga0325410, IMG submission 206182) | Populus deltoides microbial communities from Bellville, Georgia, United States - Xylem-PdIQD-R3 | ecosystem: Host-associated > Plants > Phyllosphere > Stem > Wood/Secondary xylem... | reverse complement strand
AACCAAATTGTCGTCTGCATTGCTAATATCAGTAAACAAGACATTTTATGGCACCAATAGTGTTGTTCCCTATCAAGTGGCATTCCCTGAAAACTTTGGAGTTCCTGCCCTTCCAAACATACCATATGCTACTCCAAAAAGAACTGACCAAGGCGTTCCTTTATTAGTGCTCGCTGGAAACAAGATTTTTAATTAGTCAAGATATTAATTCTGCACCAAAAAAATTCCTCCTATCACTTGGCTTAACAAGGACTCGCCAAACATTTGTAGCTAGCGGATAGTTCTGTACAGCATGAAGAACAGATTCTAGTTCTAATGGGCAACTATGATGGTAAGGAGCTTCTGTAAGATGCCTCCTAGCCCGATTTGCATCAGTCATCAAACAGTCATGGGCAACTACTTGGAGAAAAGCTTTGATTCTCTCCGGGCCTTTCCATTGCCATATCAATTTCCATAGGGGCTCCAAGTAACAATGACTCCTCGTCGTAGATGCCTGCAGATCATAAGCAGACTGGAGTGTAAACAGACCACGAGGGCAGCTATGCCAATACAATAAATCAGTATCCATCGCACTGGAAGGGGGAGGATAGTTGGCCAGAACCATAACTACCTGCTGCATAAGGAGTACATGGGCAAATGAGTTCCATTTCCGCTGATTATCATGTACCATGTCTGCCACAATAGCATTCATTAGTCTCAATAATATCTTGCACTACATGGTCGATAATTTCAGAGCCACTGGAAGCTTACATAGTCGTTAACTTCAGGACCTATGGGATTAGTCGAGATACGCACAAGATGACCCGGACACCCACGTTAATCTAAAAAAATAATATCTTGCACTGCATGTTCTAATAACAACCCAAAACCTTCTAACTAGCTATCCCTCCAAAATCTAACACCCACTCTGCTCCCTGTGGACCAACCAGTACTCTAAAAAATCTGAGGCCACACCTTGCATATAGCCTTCCATAATAGCCTGCACTGAAAGAATCTAATCCTGAGACTTGACATGTTTATCCCGAAGAACCTTTGCCCAAAGACTAGTAGTATCATGAATAATACTCCATCCCAACTTCATAATAAAGCCTTGTTCATTGAGTGCATACTTCTAAGGCCTAAACCTCCTTCTAGCTTAGGTTGACATAGAGTTTTCCAATTAAAGAGATGAACTTTACCTCTGTCATCATCACGTTCCCATATAGAACTACGACACCTTTTTTCAATCTCATAGCATAGAGGTTTTGGAAGTATTGAAGATTGCATAGGAGATAAAGGTATTGTTGCAGGCACTGATTTGCATAGCGTAATTCTCCCCGCTAATGACAGATTAGTAGATTTCCAACTGGCCAACTTTTTACTCATATTCTCATATATGTGTGCTTGGCAATTCTCTGGTGTAAGAGCGGAACTCCCAAATAATTGCCCGGGTCATTGCTAATAGAAAAACCACTAGCACGACTAATAGATTTTGCTAGGGTGGGAAAAACATTCTTAGAGAAAAAAAATTCTAGTTTTGCAAACACTCATTTTCTGCCTCGAAACATCACAAAATAAGTTCAAACAGTGTAATACTCGATTCGTCTAAACTTCAATAGCTTCTATAAATAGTAACATGTCATCCCCGATGCAAAAATGGGAGATATTAGGGCCTCTCCTACTGACTTTAAAGGGTTTCCAGGAACCACATTCAACCTCTTTACTGATAGGCTGAGATAGTCTCTCTAAACACAACACAAAAATGTATGGGGAGAGAGGATCTCCTTGTCTAATCCCTCTCGATAGAGTGAGATTCAGATATGGGTTTAATTCGTTCCATAGAACTCTTAAGAAAGCTGATTCAATACACTTCATCACAAGATCAACTAACTGAGTAAGAAAACCAGCATCCATCAAAGTATCTCTGATGAAATCCAATCTAAAACTATCATAAGCCTTTTCTAGGTCCATTTTAATTGCCATATAACCTTTTCTCCCTTTAAAATTTCTCATAGAATGGATTACTTCCTGAGCCACCACTATATTATCAAGTAATATGTCTTCCAGGCAAAAAGCTACTCCAATTAATAGAGATCAGTTTTGGCATCAGGAATTTAAGGTGATTAACCAGAAGTTTCTTCAGGATTTTGAAATTGACATTGCATAGGCCTATAGGCCGAAACTGGTACAGATACTCTGGTTTCAGCACCTTTGGAATTAAAATCAGGGATGTCTGGTTAATCTTAGATACATCAGTTTTTCCTTCAATAACATTTTTGATAAAGTTGCAAACAGCAGCCCACTATATTACATTGAGTTTGATAAAAATAAGGTTGACAATTGTTTGGAACTGGAGCTTTAAAAGGTTTCATATCAAACAATGCCTCCTTATCTGTGACTGAATCTAGCAGATGATCTCTACTCACCTGGTCAATAACTGGAAAGACTCCTTGAACAGGAAAACTTTGATTTGTCCCCTCTTCTCTAGAAAAAGTTTTTGATAAAACTCTACAGCCATATTTTTTAGATTGTCTTCATCTCATACCCATTAATTGTTAGTATCCTTCAGACATCTAATTATGTTCTTCTGACCCCTAATGACTACTTTCGTATGGAAATACTACGAGTTTTTATCGCTGAAAGAAATCCATTGGCATCTAGATTTCTGATACCAAAAGATTTCCTCCAGAGTTAAAATCTGAGTGTATTCCTTTGTCAAGTCTAATTCTAACCTATGCAAGAATTGATTCCTTCCACCATTTAAGGCCTTCTGAAAACCCCTCAAGTATTGCAAGCACTTTTTTTCCGTTAAAAAATATTGCCAAAAACCTTAGGGTTCCACTCCTTTAACTTGATTGTGAAGTCATTGAGTGAGGTCACTAAATCCAAGTTTCCCTACCCACTGTCATGCACAAAGGTAGAAAAGGTTGCATGTGATGTCCAGGCTGCTTCGAATAGGAAAGGACAACATGTTGTTTAGAAATCCATGTATTTGGTGTAGAGCTTTGCAAGGATAGGATGATGATCTGATTTAACTCTTGGCAGCACCTTAATACACATGTCTGAAAATTTCAACTTCAGTGGTTGATTCACAAGTCCTTTATCAAGCCTCTCAAAGTCTCTAATACACCATCTACTTTCTTATCCTCTCCATGTAAACTTTGGACCACCACTTTCTAAATCCATCAAACCACAATCCTGAACCCAATTGCAGAAATGAAAGCACCTTCTCATATTAACAGGAGCCCCTTCAATCTTCTCGGTAGCTGTTAAGATTTCATTAAAATCTCCTATAACCATCTAAGACAAGGATATGTGTTGCGCCAAAGCTCTAACCTCTTCGAAGCATTCTCGCTTAAGATGGTCTTTTAGGTTGACATAAATCACAGAACATAACCAAGGTGAACTTCCTCCTTCATCTACCAGGATGTGAATCAAATGTCTAGATGATTTTGGCACTTTTATATCAACTTTGATTTTACTCCACAGTAACCAAATACCCCCAGATTTACTTTTCGCTTTTACTCGAAAACTATCAAATTTTAGTTTCTCAACTATTTTCTCTGCAGCCCGACCACTAATTCTTGATTCAGCTATTGCTATAATATCAACCCCATATGTTTTCTTAAAATCATGAATAATAAAGCAGACGAAACTTTTACTTCCTACCCCTCTACAATTATAGTAAAACACACTCATTAAAATAACATTTAGAGAAGAAAAAAGACCTTGTGCATCCTCTTCATGGAGAAGAAGTTAACTCGCAGAATGTCTGATGGTATCCTCTTGTGAGAAACCTTCCTCATTATCCTCCTCATTGATTAGAATTCTACTAACTTCTTTTACTGCCATAGGATCAGTGTCTGTCTGGTGGTCGAGGAGCATGACAAATATTGAACTCTTGTGTCTGCCCACCTTGCATATGTCCTTCTCCATCACAAATGTTAGTGTTGGCTGCAACATCTACTTTAGCCAAACCTAGACCGACAATGTTTGTGGTATTTGTTACCACTTGTTCACGGGCTTGGACCTTTTTCTTAGCCGTCTTCACCAGAGAAAGAAGTTCATCTATGCTGTGGCCCGCATATTTTCCCTTTAAGGCCTCTCTTCCACTACTTTGGGCATGGGATCCAGTTATAACATCTTTTTTAATAGATTACTTATTGTCTAGATTCTTTCTCATGCTAAGTACCTTGGTGCATCTGACATACCAGCAATAGATTTCCCTTTGCTATTAATATTTATTTCCTTAGTTGACCCATCACCACAGAAAACTCAGCCAAATTGCAAGTTCGAAGAACGCTGTATATCCATTCTAAATTGTTCTATACAACAACGCCCAAGAAGAAGAAACTTCCTTTGCCGAGTAGTAGTTTTGCCAAGCAAGAAAACCTTGGGGAGAAGAACAGAAACTGGAAAGCTGTCATCTATGGGGAATTCTCGCTTCTGAGAAAGTGTTTGCAAACGTAGTATAGAATCTAGTCTCTTGACTTTGCAGATCTCTCCTAACTTGGTCATTGGAATCTGTGGAATATGGATCACAGAGACATACAACGGATCAATGATAAATCAACTGCACTATCACGTTTGATCCTTGCAGATATTTGGAGAAAGGAAATAGATGGCTATACCGGAACCAAACACCAAAAGCAAATCCTCTGTTGCGACGAATTTTCCCCCTGCTCAAAGAATACCACCAGAGAGTGTTCTGCAGGGGAAAACATCATCATACCCGAACAGCCTTGCATGGAAAGTAAATACTAGGGCAAGAATTCAGAGGGGCACCTATCTAGGAACAACTGCTATTGTAGATACAATCAGTAGATGTGGATCTAGGAACTTCGAAAGTTCTTGCAAAGGATTATTATACTAGGGGTTTTGTAACTGGTTGATTTCCCCACATTGGAGTATTTGCAACATGCTTCATGCAGATGGCTTCCAGTACCAAATTTGATTTAATGGGCAAGTTCAAATTGCTGTTCAGAAACTAAAAAAACATCTCTTGGGAAATTGTGGGCTCCTAGTACTCGCCAAACTGTAAATGGCATCTAGTGCAAAAAGATACAACCATGCCAAAATTTAAAATTGTGGAAACGTGCCAACGAACAAACCTAAAAGATCTTCAGCTATCACACAAAAGCAAAGCAATGAAAAATCCTTTTCTTATTTCTTTTCCTTTTATTTTTGGGGGTGATGGACATGCTGAAGAGAGATGATGAACAGGATATAGTAATGACATAGAACCAATGTTTACCTTTGCATATGCTGGGTAACTTCCTCAATTCTTTTTCTCATTCTATTCTCCTTTTTCGAAATAAAAAATAAAAAAACTGAACAAAATAAAATCCCACAAAATAAAGGCATCATCTATCCATCCATCCTGTTCACAAATTTCAATATGATGGTATATATAACTCGGGGGTGGAACAACTTTGCGGGAGTCCCTGGTATTTTCCCATTCAGATCCAGCAAACTCCAAAAAAAAACCCTCCAAAACAACCCCAAAATATTTGCTAAAAGAAACCCTCCCTAGTCACTACACTTCAGATATCCGCCTATTGTAGTAAATGCCACCCAAGCACAGAAACATCATAATCTGAGGACAAGAGAATCTGTGGATCCATCTCTTTCCAAGAACCAAAAAGTTTGCCGCAGTCATGATTCAGTCATTTCAATGTAACTTGTTTTGATCATAATCTGGATGTTTGGCAAAAGAAGGCATGAGTTATCAAACTTAAGTGGTACCCGAATTCCCATCTGGTTTTGGTTCTGTTCGGACATAGGTGAGACTGCGGGCAGAGGGGGAGACAACACTGCTGCCAGAGAATGCAGCACTACTCTCAGCCGGACTGCCCTGAGCATCTCGCTTCCACTGCAAACTTCTTGCACCAGGTTTCACATAGAGTCGAGGCCTAAATATAGGAGTGCCTCTTGGAAAAGGTGTTCTAGCAAACCTACCAGCAGCATATGAGGAGCCACGGGCAATGCGAGGCCATGTCATACCAGGACTAGCTTCTTGGTTGGAAGAGCTTCTCTTCATCACCTGCAGCACAAAAAATAATGTTAAGATGCCTATCAAATCTTGGAGTGGACCCCTAAGACAGTAATAAAATGTGCATCAGTTCCAACAAATTTCACATCAAAGCTAAATCCTAGCTGCCATTTTTTCAAGTTTAAATGAACACATGCTTTAAGTTCTGATTGCTCTGTATAGAAAATAAGAAGCTCCCTTGTTCTCAATAAGAATAAAAAACGGAGAATTGAAAATACCAGTTTAGATTCTTCATCTACAAAATGGCATGCATGACTCTACCTACTCAGACCATGAGATTTCTGTGAAACAACTTCACACCGCACAATAACCATTTACCAGGAAAAAAAAAACTGTTAAAATCATCTAGAAATCCCAGAAATCAGGAGAGCTCAAACTTGATAGCTCGGTGTGTGCTTGCAAAAGAACTGAGGCCTTTCAAAAATATATGTAACTGAACAAATCTCGACAGTTTCCCTCAACTTTCCATCATGGAGTCATTCCATATACTTTTTCAATACTTTTCATTTACGAATGCATGCATGCACACAGGCAAGTGCAAGCACTCACGCACACAAGAAAGAGCATGCAAGAGTATAAAAGTAGCAAACCATTGTGCCTCCATGAAAACTTGCAAAACAGCTACTAAGCCACAGCCAATGAGGAGCAAATGCACATGACCATGGTTTGCTTTTTAGTTCTAAACATTTAACATGATAAAACTATCTTGCAGCTGATACAACCATTGATTTAACTTTTTCAAACTTCGGCAACCTTGCTATCTACCAAACCAATAAATGAAGTTGAAAAAAATAAAAAATAAAATGCACAAAACATCCTCCTCAACTGACAGGCATGCATCCAACAAAAGAACAGAGACACCAGAACTAATAGCAAATTAAGATGCCGTCTCTATTTTCATTACCTTGACAATCCGTGACATGAAAGAGGTGCCATCAAGAGATAACGCATTGTCAGCTGCCTCTTTCCGCATAAATTCCACATAAGCTGACCTGCATAATCATATTGCTCAGCCCCCTCGAAAAACAATTTCCAGAATTTGCTAAGGAAACAGACCAGAAGAATGTTAAACAACTCTCACCCTGTTGGTTGCCCTGTTGCTGCATCAGTGACTAGAACCACTTTAAGCACTTCACCAAACTTATTAAAATGCCGTGACAGACTGTCCTTTGTCGCAGCAAAATGAACCTGTGAAGACAGCAATGAAAATATGATCAGGATACAGCAATAACTACTCCTTCCAAGCTACAGCTTGATGCACATCAGTACTTACATTGCTAACAAAAATGGTTCGAGAATCAGCATCCTCTAAGGGACGACCTGCAGTATATGAACCTGCAGAATCATCAAAAACAACCTCATCTAAATAGTTGGAAAAAATGGCCATAAGAAACAAAAAATGACAGATATCAGAATGGCAACCATCTTGCAGTAGAGAAGCTTAAGATGATGTCAGTCATGAGAAACACCCAAAAGGGTAGAGCTCCAAAAGTTGCAACATCACTAACATAAACTGATTTTGTTTCCCATTTAAAAAAAAAAAAAACAGATTCAATGACACTTAGAAAACACACATGAGAACTGACCAGATGCAGATGATGGAGGCTTCTGAGGTTCTTGCTGATTATCACCTGCAGGTTTTACCTGTTCATAACCACAGGAAACATTGTCAGCAGTCGATGCAAAGGAAGAATAATAAGTAATTTCATATGAAAAATAACAAGAATAATAATGAACCCAGACAAACAAGACTGTCTTACATTTCCATTACTAACTGAGACAGGGTTGCTAATTTCCTTCATTAGCTGAGCACCAAAGCTCCCAGCACCTGCCTCGTTATCCTGAACTGATTTCAGATTATCCATGACAGTATCCCTCGATTCTTGATAATGAGGTGGTCTCCAGGTATTTACATTCACAGAAATGTTCACTATCTTACGAGAAGTGTTCGCAGCTGAAACGGATTGATCCTGATCCTTGGCTACATTGTAGTTTGACATGAGTGAATCCTTACCCTTACTTCCCAAATATGTGCCAGTTTGAGAAACATCCATAACCCTATGACCCACAGGGCTGGAATCATCATAAACTTCATAATCAGACATCAAACCAGTAGTCAATCCAGCTTCATGCCCTGTCATATTCGTAGTCCCTGCATGTCCGCAGTACTTGCTTCTTTGAGGATAGTTTGAGTGGGTTTGTTCCTGAATTTCATTAAAATCTTCATATTCATCATCTTCAACAGCACGATCTCTAAATTCTGCAACTTGTTCAGTGATCAATGATGCATCCATGTCACGACCAAGCCGGTCAAACACACTTCCTGAAGATTTAACTTTTACTACATCTTCAGCAGCTTCTCGCACAGCTTTTAGTACAGTAGCCATGGGATTTGGAACTCTTGCGATTGACTGAAGCCTCCTAGGATGATCAACCAATGATGTGTCTTCAGTGGATGCAGACACCACTGAGCGAAGACGCTTCCGTGAGGGCTCTTTTACCCTGCCAGATGGTCTCAAAGTTCTGACAGCATCTCTCACTGCAAACTGAAGCAGTCGTCGAGGAGCACCACTGGTTGCTTGAGAAACTGCATCCCTCTGCTGAAATATTAGTGCATGCGAAATTTGATGATCAAAAAACAAGGCACTTGTTTTCATTAAAAAAAAAGATGAATTTTGAGTACTGAAATTATATTAAAAATTTTCAGCATAATGGTATCCGGTATTCACAACCAGATGAGTAGGAATGTCTATTGGTAACCCTACCACCAGCAATCACACATCATACATCCTCATATTTTAGGTAAGAAACATAATTCACCAGGTCTAAACCATAGGAAATTAGTTGATTTACTTTGTGTATGTTCACTTTAAAAATTGAAGTTATTTTATGAAGCAGAACCCTCTGCAGTATAGTGTGCAATAGAAGCAGTTCTACTATAGTCTTATAGGTTGAGTGAGGGAAGAAAATCATGGCCTCAAGATTGTAACCAAAGCAGCATCATAAATCTCCTAATTTCCTAATGTCCTACAAAACATGAATATGTGTGGAGTTTTATACGATTTTAAAGAGCTTTAGTTTATATCATAAATCTCCTAATTTCTATTCTTGACTTCCCAAACACCTTGTTAATAACCATAAAGATAAAATAGAATCACTTAACTTTTAAGCCTTACTACCCAATCAAATGTGAAAGAAAAATTTAAAATCCTAACCTTCACATGTTGTTGCTCATCATGCCGACTCCTTTTCTGCTCTTGTGGGGGTTGGGGAGATGGAGATCTTCTTGCACGACTGGCTTTTCCATGAGTTTTTTCCTCTAGGTGAATGTTATCGACCACAGAGCTTCGAAGAGGAGGCGGCTGGTTCACGTCTCTCGCTACACCTTTCCATTCTCTTTTATGCCTGCCTCTACTTGAATTATCAGGCTTCACATTTTCAGGTTCTGAATCCAATTGATGAGATTCGTTACCCCCAGTCTGCTCTATCAGTGTGGGATTTGTTCTGGCCACTTCATCTGCGCGAGTCTCCGGAGGTTGTACATACATATCCAGATTTGTAGCCAGGTGAACCCATAGCCTGTTCAAAATTAAGTTAACTAGTGAAACAAATGGGAATAACTTAAAACAGAGTTGTCAACAAATATTTTTTTTTACAATATCAAATGTATCAAAAACAGGAATGGATCAAATTACCAAGATACAAAAGAATCACTGTCATCCCCCAAAAAAACATTCAATTCATTTCTTGCTTCTTCCTTATCCCTGCCATTTCTCAGCAAGACAATCACATATTCCTGCGAATGCAAAACTCTTATGAAACATTGTAGTGCTGAATCATTTAGAAACTCAAAATATTTATGGTTTAGGCATGGAAGAGCATCTTGTTAAATCCTCTGCTGAACCATGGAATCTCAGAATAATAGAGGTGTTTAAACATATTATAAAAAAGCTTTTAAAGACCTAGCTAATAACCAACAGGTCTTTCACATGCTAAACACAGTATACGTAACAAAAGAACATCAAACTGGAACCAAACACCTAAACTGACGTTGGGTAGAACTTTCTGGACTAAACCTTTACAAACAATATACGAAGAAAGATACAGGTAGTTGCAGGCTACTCAAATTTATTGACAAAATTGCCCAATATAATGCAGGAGCACTCCGGTCTTACAAATTATTTTTATTTTCTGAAATTATTATTAATTAATTTATTAAGAGTATTCACATGTGACTTTTAAAATATTTCCTTGGTGGTTAATTTTGTTGCATTGCAACCAAGACTAGTGAATCCTTTTCCTACAAAGATCTAGGGCTTTAACTGGCATAAATAGGCTGCGAGGATTATTTTCTATAGACTTTTTGTTCTGTTTATTTTTCAATCTACTCAGATTTTAGAGGTTTCTTGGTGAACCAAAAACCTTATTATTTGGATCCCAACTTGAATTTTATTATATTTTAGCCATCATCCAGCTGGAAGTGTAGTTTTCTACTGTTTTCCTCTTCTCAACCTACATCACAGAATTTCTCAAAGCATGACCTGTAACATACATCAATATCTCCAAAATACATAAGCATATTGGCTTCCCATTTAAAACCCCAGTCCAGGTCAAACTGTACATAATTCTAACCTAATAGCAAAGACCAAACCAAATAGAGATAATTACTCCCATAATCACACAAAAAAAATAAAAGCAAAAGTAGCCTTGTATTTAAAAATAAAATAAAAAATCTACTTCGAACTCCATGTCCAATTTGAATTCAAATCCCACCGTGTACCTGAGCACCAATGAGCACAACATGATACCACAAACAAATTTATAACACTCCATTAATTCCATCTCACTTGATAGAGCCCGCTCAAATAATTGAACAATCCATATGAATAAGGGCAAGAAGCTCAAACAATCTCAAGTACAAATTCAAAATCCCGCAACGTTTTGTACTCTTGCCTTGCCTTTATTCACATTCATAAAGTACTGTCAGTTCTAGATTCTCTATGTAATAAAGAATTATAATAGCTCTGTAGCATGTTCAACAATAATGAGGCAAAATGCTATGAGCAAAGTCATTCATTTCAATCTTATCTTTCAGCAAAACACCAAATCCTTAGAAGTTTCCACAACCTAGACCTAACTACAAAAGATTTATTGTTTGGTGTTTAAATTCATTAACCAAAGCCCATGTAAAGAAATCAAACATGTCATAGCAAATAAAATATAAAAGCTCTCTATCCGCAGAGTTCCTTGCAGTGATCAGATATCAACCATCAACGAGACACCTAGCATCGTAATAGCTTCAGATGTTTGAACTGAAACATTCCTATAAACACCTAGAGGGTTAGATATCATTCAACAAACTATGCCCGCGTAAAATGAGGTCAATTTTTATAACTACTTGGCGCATGTCCCTCGCACAATTTTGCAAATTGTCCAGTACAAAAGCAAACAGCTCTCGACTACAATTGCACCATTTATCTTCTCACCAACACGCATCACCAATAATCTCACGATGTATGCCATATAACCAGGGACCTAAACAACTAAGAGAGAGCTCTACCGATTCTAAATCCTGCCATTTTCACCTCTCTTAATGTAGGTCCAGCAGCAGCATTCTCCACTACAGGCAAAGCCGCATGGTGAAATTCCACAGATACTTCACCAAAACAGTCCATTCAATAAACAGCATAAACTCAATTCAGCTTCAACTAAGCCTCAATCCCAAACTAGTCAGGATAAAATGAACCCCGCTATTTAATAAAAGGAAATGAACAATAGCACAATATCCAGACTCCAAAATTAGCCAGTCAAATTAAACCCTAAAGAAGAGAAAAAATTCACTAAAATACGAAATTCAAAAATTCAAATACACAAAAACAACGAAGATTGTTATCCATGTATATGCGTACCACAAGAACATCGTCAGTGTAATCGCCCATGAACTCCTTAAGCTTCTCGCTAACTCTATCTCTCAACAAAGCGGCCCCATCTTCACTAAAATTTACCCTAAATTTTTTATCCACGCTTCCCATCTCTCTCAATCAATCAAAAAATCAAAAACCCTAATTAAATTCTCCGGCAATAAAATCGCCTCCAAAAAAAACAGTGATTGAAAATCTACGATTCTCAAAACACAAACCCTAAGTTCGCGGATTTAAGAGGCAATTGAAATTCTTCGAGATAAAAGAGATGATGATAAATGAGTTGAATGCGGAAGGGTTAAGATTTTCTCGGGAAAGTGAGAGAAAATTCTAGGATTTTGAGGTTTCATGGAAATAAACCCCCGAATTTTAATTTTCCGGGGTTAAGGTAGGGGTTGTGGATTTTACAGAGAGAAATAAATTTTGTAATTGCGATCCTGCGTTTGTCTATATATACCCACCGTCTCGCCAAGGATAAATAAAATTAAAAATAAAGGTGTTATTATTATTATTATTATTATTATTATTATTATATA
>Ga0325410_1006868_pt1 | contig 12489 bp, 8 predicted proteins | sample PopdelMetagenome_16_FD_206182 | JGI IMG/M metagenome (GOLD analysis project Ga0325410, IMG submission 206182) | Populus deltoides microbial communities from Bellville, Georgia, United States - Xylem-PdIQD-R3 | ecosystem: Host-associated > Plants > Phyllosphere > Stem > Wood/Secondary xylem... | reverse complement strand
CTAATTGAAATTGACCTCAAAGTTTGGGGATTTTATAATGAGATTTCTCAAGGAAAAAATGTACTGACACTTCCATATTCAAAATTAGGGGGCTTGACTTAGTCGAGTAAAAAGGCTTCGATTCTAGCAAGTTCTTGCTTGCAAGTCCTCTACCACACGCTCTTTTAGATATTCAGTCACGTATATCCCAACTGGCATTCAAGCCTAATAATTTGGTCTTCCGCCGACCAATATCGGGGTAATTTGCTTTATAAAAAAGGCTAGCTGCCACAGTGAGTTTTGCACCACCCGACTCCATTCTAATTAAACAGAAAAGTAGCTGTCATGAGAATTCGAGGAATGGCCTTACAGTTCACAATAACAGGAGTACTGTTGTTAGCAGCAGTTACAGCAGCAACAGATCTTAATATAGCGAAGCCTGGATGCCTAGAAGATAGATGTGGGAATGTTAGTATCCCATATCCATTTGGCACGGGAGAAGATTGCTACTACGACTCTAAGTTCCTCATAACGTGCAACCATACTTTCAACCCTCCAAAAGCGTTTTTAGCAAATGGTACAATAGAAGTCACAGAAATAACCCTTGATGGGAAGCTACGCATCATGCATTATATAGCTAAGGATTGCTATAATCAGAGAGGTGCACGAACAGCGACAAACAGTCCCTGGATAAACCTATCCATCGAAGGTCCATACGTTGTTTCTGACACTGACAATATGTTCGTAGGTATCGGCTGTGATACTGTAGCTGAAATGCAAGGTAGACGAGAAGACAAGAATGATAGATACCAGGTAGGATGCATTTCCAAATGTAGCAACAAACAATATGTACCAAACACGTGCTCCGGAATTGGTTGCTGCCAAACCTCCATTGCCAAAGGAATTAAGCACTTCGACCTGAGCTTGTATAGTTACAATAATCATAGGGGAATCTGGGAATTCAATCCTTGCGGCTTTGCCTTCATTATTGAAGAAAAGCAGTTCAGCTTTTTTCCAAGTAACCTGTCGGATTTGCAGAAAGTAGAGAAGCTTCCTATTATAGTTGATTGGAGTATTGGGCGCAATAAATGCGAAACCTTGGAAAAGAACAGGATGTCTAATGCATGTCAAGGACAGAGCAAATGTCATGACCCTGAAAATGGGTCTGGGTACATTTGCAAATGCTTAGATGGCTATCAAGGAAATCCATACCTCCCAAATGGGTGCCGAAGTATGCATTTCTTTTTCTTAATTTTATCCCTTTTTTATAATTTTTTACTTTCATAAAGAGAAAGTTAAATTATTTGTAATTGATTTCGAGGAGATCTCTAATCTGATTTTTCGAAATTGGATTACTCGAAATTATGAGAATTTACTATAGTTTTACATAAAGGCTTCTCTTTATGATGCTTCTGCAGACATTAATGAATGTTCAGATCCAAAAGTAGCCCACAATTGCAGCCACAAATGCATCGACACCGAAGGGAATTATACATGTTCTTGCCCCAAGGGGTACCATGGAGATGGGAGAGTAGATGGAGAACGCTGCACCCGCAATCGATCATCAGTGATTCAGGTCGCTGTCGGTAAGTTCGTATATCATCTTCTTCATTTTCAATCCCGATGTTCATGTACATACTATTGTGTATAGATCTTTCATGTGACATTAAAGGTAACTGTTTGTTTTTTTGGTTTCTCATTTTAATTTGGATAGGATATATACATTTGCCAATTTTTAGTTCTTGTTATTTAGATGAGGCTGTGATAGGCTGTATTATTAAAACTATATCACAGTCCCTACTTCTAGTTCATCCTAATACTTGGTTCCCTCCATCAGAGACCTCAGTTTAATACTCATACTGGCCTCTTGTAGCAGGAATTGAGAGTTGATTTTTGTTAATTTTCTTTTCAGGATTCTTACGTTTTCAAAGTATATACTGAAATTCATGCAGGTGTTTAGAAGTTTTGTGATAAATGCTTGACCAGATGTCAGAGCTTTGGCTAGAATTTATTTATCAATAAAATTTGAAGTAGCTGGCGATGCAAAAGTGACTTGAAATATCCGGACACTATTCTAGATTTATTTCATCTCAAATTTGCAGCCCTTGGTATTTCAGAAAAGAAAACTGAGAGGAATCTAATTTGATCCATATAAACTCTGGAACTTCAAAGCCCACAACGTTTCAAAGTCAAATCCACTACAAATGTACTCTTTTTAAATTTATTCTATATTGCCGCGGGATCATTTCAACCGGAACTTCTTGATGGGAAATTTTTCCCCTCCACCTTTTATACATGATTTCAAATATTTCTTATTACATCGAAAGGTTTACTCGCTAAACAGAAGCAAAAAATTGCAATAGTTTCCCCTATGATCTTAACCCCATTCGGGTATACTTGCTCAATTTGGACGAATTTTCATATCTGCAATGTACATAATTAATTACAAATTAATGTTTCAACATCCTTGTACATGTAGGAATTGGAGCGGGACTGACATCTTTGTTGATGGGAATTACTTGGCTGTACTGGGGATACAGTAAATGGAAGCTAATGAAGCTCAAAGAGAAGTTCTTTAGGCAAAATGGTGGTCTACTGCTGGAGCAGCAGCTATCAAGAAGGGAAGGACCCGTTACAGAAACGGCAAAAATCTTTTCAGCTGCAGAACTCGAGAAAGCCACTGACAAGTACCATGAAAGTAGAATTCTTGGCCGTGGAGGTTTTGGTACAGTTTACAAGGGAACTTTAACAGATGGAAGGACTGTTGCAATCAAGAAGTCCAAAACAATCGATCATAGCCAAATCGAGCAGTTTATCAATGAGGTGGTTGTTCTTTACCAAATCAATCACAGGAATGTGGTGAAGCTTCTAGGATGTTGCTTGGAGACGGAAGTCCCATTACTAGTTTATGAATATGTTGCAAATGGCACCCTCTATGACCACATTCACGACAAGAGTAAAGTGTCGGCCTTCACCTGGGAAATGCGTTTAAAGATAGCTTCTGAAACTGCAGGTGTTCTATCATATTTGCATTCCGCAGCTTCTGTGCCAATCATTCATAGGGATGTCAAGTCTACAAACATACTCCTGGACAACAGTTACACGGTAAAAGTGTCAGATTTTGGCACTTCTAGGTTAATTCCGTTGGATCAAGATGAATTGTCAACGATGGTGCAAGGTACTCTAGGATACTTAGACCCTGAGTACTTTCACACAAGCCAGCTGACGGACAAAAGTGATGTTTACAGTTTTGGAGTGGTTCTTGTGGAACTACTAACTGGGATGAAGGCAATTTCCTTCGATAGGCCTGAGGGGGAGAGGAATTTATCAGCGTATTTTCTTTGTGCACTGAAAGAAGATCGCCTGGTCCATATTCTTCAGGATTGCATGGTGAACCAGGATAATATTAGGCAGCTTAAGGAAGTTGCCAACATTGCAAAGAAGTGCTTAAGAGTAAAAGGAGAGGAAAGACCTAACATGAAGAAGGTAGCAATGGAATTAGAGGGGCTAAGAACATCTGCAAAACATCCTTGGACTAATGACGAATTATATGTAGAAGAGACAGAGTACTTGCTTGGTGAATCAGTGGAAACTGTTCGTTCTGAGGAAATGGCTGGTACAAGTGCTGGATATCACAGTTTATATTTAATGCAATCACAAGGAGATGGCAGATGAACATTTTATTCTAGTGTCACAGCTTCGCTTGATAGTTTGCTTTGAATAATAGCTTGCGCCATGGCAATGCTTTTCTTTTCTATATTTCAGTCCAGTTCTGTTTTTGTTATAGTGGTCATGTAATTTTAAAAGACGAAGAATTTCTGACAGTATGTCCAGTATTCAACCCGCATTGAAACTCTTTATCCTATCTCCATTTTGCAATGTAATATTCCCGGTGATCTCCTTCTGAAAGCAAAAAAATTGCTGGGCACACATTCTGGTGTATACCATTTTACCACTGAAAAAAGCATATTCTAAACAGGCAACACGCTATCATATTCCTTTCTTCTGTTGAAGTCCGGTATCAAAGCTGGAACAAGATTACTTAGCAGTGATCTACTGCATTGTTATCTATTTGCTAGCTAACAACATTATCTAGATTAGATTAAAATGTTTCTTTCAATTTATTTTTAAGTTTATCTAGGATTAAACTAGCTTATATTCGCCCTAGCCCATCTCCTTCCCCTCCACCACTAAACATCATATTTATGGTGCCGTATTTGGGTTTTATAACGTCTTTGTATATAATCTGAATCTACTATGGCTTTAAAAAGAAAGAATAGAAGGCGTGTGTTTTTTGATGATGTTGTTGTGTTTTGTGCTTTTGGTTCTATCGCTATGGTTTTGCTTCTTGGACAAGACAGGTACCTCTTGTTGAAAGGAAAGTCGTACTTATGGGTGGAGACTGGAGAATGGGTTCAAGGAAAAAAAGGTCAGATTTTGCGTTTGATTTTTTACTTTCCTTTGTTTTTAAATACATGATGTGATAGATGCACATGGACATAGAGCTCATGTCCTCATTATTTTGGATTCTTTTAATGGTTTTTAAACTTTAATTTTATTATCTTTGAATTGACAAGGTGGCTTTAGACCTAAGGTCCAAATTTAGTATATTTGATTATGGGCATAAATTGGGTTTTAATATATAACTCATTGCTTCCCAATAAAGTTCCAATAACTTGCCTTCAATTTAGGTAACTGAGCACTTCATTTCAGTTTTTAAATTATCTTATTTAAGATTAGATAAAATAACAAATGTTCAATAATTTCGAGAGAGATGATAATGGATATTCAAGAGTTTGAGTTTATGCTATATTCATACTTTATCTATTATTTATTGGGTTATACATCTGGTATCTATTCAGATATTCGTTACTACATATATATATATATAATAGAAAAATTATATTTTGAGATGAGTTTGGATGAGATTTTGGATCTACCTTGACAATATGCATGCCTTAGGTATCCAATAAGTTCGGGTTGAATTATCATCAAAGTGGTCTTGATCTTTCCTAAAAATGTGGAATCAATTTCTTTATTAAGAACTATTATGATCGACGTTAGATTGTTTTTTAGACAAGAAAAATTGAATAATGATTGTGCCTTAACGAATTTCTTTTTTTGTGGTTGTCTAAATATCGGGGTGACAATAAAAATTTCCTTCCCAGAGACATATAATCGCAGTCCTTGTCAATGAGCATGGGTAACTAACAGATTTTAGCAGGAAAGTGAAGCTCATCAGGCCGCGAAACGTTATTATGCTGAAGTTATTAGCCCTCGTTTTTTTCTGTTTCAATGCTCTTATAATCTTAGACTGAATATAGAGGTAATATCTAATGAAGAAAGAATATGTTGGAAAAACGAGTCAGTTTTGGATTATTAACAGCTCCTAAGCTTACATGTGTTCTCAAGAAGATGTTACAAAACTGAAATATAAATAACAGACTATTGTTGATGAACTAAAAAAAAAAAAATAAAGAACAAAGTCTTTACAATTGAAAGAATAAGGAGCAAAAAAATATCTTAGTAGGTTACTGTCATTCCCAATGTTTTATTTATAGAAGGAAACAAATATTACAGAATTATGAAAAACAAAAGAAACATACTAGCTATCATCTCCTTTATCTAAGGAGTTGTATAATAAGCTAGTCTAATCCTAGATAAACTTAAAAATGGATTGAAAGAAACATCTTAATCTAGATAATGCTGTCAGCTAACAGATAGATAGCAATGCAGTAGATCACTGCTAAGTAATCCTGTTCCAGCTTTGGTATCAGACTTCAACACTCCTCCTTGGTTCCGAAGCTACACATTCCAATTCTTCCCCTCAGATCTTCAAACATGTTTTTGGCTAACGGCTTAGTAAACAAGTCTGCTAGCTGTTCTTCAGAGGTGCAGTAATGTAGCTCTAGTTCCCCTTCTTGCTGAAACTGCTTGATAACATGAAATTTGATCTTCATGTGCTTGGTTCTGTCATGAAAGACAAAATTTTTCGAGATAGCTATAGCTGATGTACTGTCACAGAACAATTATGTGGGATTTTGTTGATTGTAGTCTAGATCACTTAGCATCTTCCTTAGCCAAATTAATTGTTTTGCTGCCACATATGCAACTATGTATTCAGCCTTTGTCGTGGAGTGTGCCACCACTGACTGTTTCTTTGAATTCCAACAGAACACACTCTTTTCCATAGCAAAACAATAACCTGAAGTGCTCATCATTCCTTCATCACTTCCACCCCAGTCACTATCTAAGAAACCAACAAGATTGACTGAGCTGGATTTCACAAAATGCATGCCAAATCCTGCAGTCCTTTTCAGATATCTCAGCACTCTCTTAGCTGCCACAAGATGGATTTGACTTGGATCTTGCATGAACCTAGAAAGATAATTCATAGCAAATAGAATATCTGGACGCGTGGCTGTTAAATACAGCAGACTCCCAACTAGACTCCTCTAAGCTTTCCCATCAGTTTTTGGTGCTCCATCCTCCTTCATTAGCTTCTGCCCCTGTATCATAAATGTGCTGACTGGCTTGCAATTAGCCATTGCGAAATTGTCCAGTATTTTCAAGGAAAAACATTTTTGACAGAGAGTAACCTTGATCAGACTGAGTTACTTCCATTCCTAAAAAATATGTCAACAAACCAAGTTCATTCATCTCAAACGTATCTTTCATATTGGTTTTAAACTCCTCTACAAGCTGCTCCTTGTCTCCTGTAATTAGCAAATCATCTATATAAACTTATACAATTAGTTTATGTCCATCAACATGCTTCACATATAAAGTTACCTCATTCATACTCCTGTCAAATCTTAAGCTTAAAAGATGATTATCCAATATGTTGTACCAGGCTCTAGGAGCCTGTTTCAGTCCATATAATGCCTTCTTCAATAAATACACTTTGTTTGTTGAATTTAATTTTTTAAAACTGGTAGGTTGTTCAACATAAATCTCCTCATTTAGAACACCATTCAAAAATGCAGACTTAACATCCAATTGAAAGATATACCAACCGTTTTATGCTGCTAGAGCAAGCAGGAGCTTCATTGTTTCATACCTTGAAACTGGAGCAAATGTATCTGTGAAGTCGATGCTTGCCTCCTGTAAATATCCTTTCACTACAAGTCTTGCTTTATGCTTGTTGATCTTACCATCTGCATTCAATTTTGTTTTGAAAATCCATTTCACTTCAATTACCTTCTTATGAGCTGGTCTGTCAACTAGCGTCCATGTTTGATTCTTTTCTATCATCGCAAGCTCCTCCTTCATTGCTACTATCCAGACTTGAGAATTCATGGCTTCTTCAACATCTATTGGTTCTGCCTCAACTACATTGCATCTGCTGTAAATATCTGTTAAGGACCTTGTCCCCTTTACTGGTTGGTCATCAATATTTTCTGCAACATCTAACTCAACTTGTTGTATCTGTTTTGACCCTTCACCTGATGTATTTTCCCAATTCCATGTAGTATTTTCTACAACTTTTACATCTCTAGCAATCACAACTTTGTTAAAATTCAGATCATAAATTTTATAAGCCTTAGATGTTGTGCTATAGCCTATAAGAATTCCTATATCAGTCTTTTGATCAAGTTTTCTCCTTTTAACTCCAGGTTTCAGGACATAATAAACACTGCCAAACACTTTTAAATGATCAATGTTGGGTTTAAAACCATACCAGAGTTCATTGGGAGTTTTGTCTGCCAAAACTCTTGAGGCCATTCGATTTAAAAGATATGATGCTGTGTTCACCGTCTCTGTCCAAAAATTTAATGGCAGTTTCTTCTCATATAGTAAACATCTTGTCATCTTCAACAAAGTTCTGTTTCTCCTCTAATTGACACCATTTTGTTGTGGTGTATAGGGAACTGTCGGCTAATGTTTGATCTCCTCTTTTACCAAGTATGTCTTAAATTGTCGAGAGGTATACTCTTCTCTATTGCTTGACCTTTATTTTTTTCCCCTGAAAGATCTGCAAGAAGGAATTTATTAGTGGCATAACAAAAAAAATATCAAATAATAATAATACAAAAAAATCTAGAAAAAAATAAAAAATCTTATAAAAACATCTTCCTCCTAGCTTCCCAAAGCAATCTTTAAGTTAGTGTTAAAGCTTTTTTTTAATATTTTCTAGTATATATAATTCTAGATTTATTATATTAAATACACGTATCAATATTTTAGCTCAAAACTAAAGTTTTTCTTGATCTATACAGCACCCCATCTATTATGAATTAGGCTTGGTCCCCGCGCTTCAGGGATCAAAAGCTAATTATTACATAAAAAATGTGTTGTTATTTTTTTATGCATTTGATAAAATATTTGAAATGATGATTAAAAAAAAAATAGACCACTATATTAGATCAAGTCAGTCAACCATAATATATATTAATAAAAAAATTAATGTGGCTTGTTTGACATACGGGGCCAAGAGCAAATTAGTTACCTCATTTAAATGGCGATATCATTAAAAAAAAATCCATGCCACTGATTTAACCTCTACCTAGTTCTAGCTTAAATGTGAAATAATAAATTATTAAAACATTAAATCATAAAAAAAATAAAATGAAATGAAATGAAAAGATAACGATACATTGTACTGATCTGGATTAACATGTAAAATTTACAATCCATATAATAAACACAACCATAATAAATTAACATAGTTGAACAATTTATATTTTTCTTTTTCCTTCCTTTATTTTCTTTCTAATTGGGTCTTCATATATCTCAATTTAGATTAACTTTGGAACTAAATTAAAAAAATATAAAAGAATTAGAGATGAAATTTAAAAAATAAATAAATCATGAATGATTAAATTAAAAAAACGTGAGTATAAAAGAAAACAAACAAACCCAAACAAATCTTTTAAACTTGAGTTAATTTTTCAAAATTGTAATCAATGAAATTCTAGACTCAGTTTCAATAAAAAAATATCAATTTTCAATTAAAAAAAATATTTCAATCTAAAAAAATTACCAAAGTGATTAACATAGTAATTAAAAACATAAAAATTAAATTTGACATAAAAATAAAATAACATCAAATATTAAGTGAAAAAGTTGAAAAATAAATTTAATTCAGACAATGATTCGAAGCAAAACAAATAAAGTCAAAAGAATTGAGAAGAAATTAAACAAATAAAAAACTAAAAGAAGATAAAATTTAAAAAACAATCAATTTTGTAAATCATTTTAAATAAAATAAACAATAATAAAAGATACTTTTGGTATTATGTAACATGAGTTATTGGACTCTTTTCAGGCTGTAGAGTTTGAATTAGCCAAAACAGGGCTGGAATGTTCATTCGCATGGAGAAGTTGAACTGCGATGGTTTCAGACTCTCTAAGACAGCCATCTACATTCGGTCTCTGGCTCTGGGCTCCTATGGCTGACGTCCCCTCTGATACCAGTCAGATGAGTCCCAAAAAAAAGATAATTAGACAACTAAGAGGACTAATGCGAATGACGCTATAATGGACCGAGAGAGAAAATGAAATAAAAACAAATGAATAGGAAACAACAGAGAGCACTAACTCTGGAGTCCGTTGGAACTTTATTTTGAAGAATGATACATCTGCTCGCAGAAATTCAAGATATACTTGCCACGTTGTGATCATGTTGAATGAACATCCAAATTACAAGAGATGTTAATTACACAAAAGAAAATCTACAAAATTGCTACAGTAAGTTATTTCTCTGCATTAACATGATCCATGCTTCTCTGGTAACAAAACCAAGCTCACTTGTGAAGTCGAAACTCCTGAAAAGAATCTTTCCCTCCGAGCTCGGTGCCCGTTACTTCATACTCGTTTCATGATAATATATCTACTCAATCACCTCTACAATGTTTTAGCGGACCAAGCCGAAAAAATCTAAAAGAGTTTGCTTCTCTTTAAAGCAAATATATAAATAAGCATCATCATGTAGACTAATTTACAAAACTCTGCATATGCTTGCGAAGTTCCAGACTGCATATACTACAGTTAGAGAGATGAAATTAGAGTTCTTGAAACTGTAGCTAGACCTTTCCATCCGATGAAGGAAGATTGCTATCTGCTTTCACCATTGTAAGTGATGATCTGGAGACCGAATTGGTTCCTTTAGAGGGAGATGAGGAAGGAGCAGGCAGTTTCTTGGGCATCATTTGTTCCCAGTTAGACTTAGACAATCTTGACGCTTCTGATGAAAGAACAATGAAAGCAAGAAGAGTGAAGAGCAAGCACTTTTGCCTCCAAGAAACTAACATGTTGAATACTATCGTCAGGAGATGTCTTGAGAGCTCTCCTTTAACATTCCAAAGTAGCAGCTTTTAGAGAGTTTGTGCCAGCAGACATGTTGAGCAATGTGAGGAGAATGCCAACTTGTTTGTTTGAGGAAAGATGAGTCAATGGCAGACAATGGATAATTTGATAATACTAAACTGTTAAGTAGTTCATGCTGTTGCTCTCATTGTCTAAAAGGGAGTAGGAATCTGAGCGTACGAGTGAGGAATTTGAGGGATTTTAATATTCACCAGGGACCACTCATTAGTTGGGGTGAGCATCGGTGCATACTAGTTCATGAATGCAAATTCTGATTAAAATATATCAAGATATTAAACCTGATACTGAAGCATGTGTTGTTACTAAGAAAGTGGCTATAGCCTCAGCTATATTTTTTAAAAGACCCACCTAAACAGACCTAGGGTTACAATTGTTCTTTAATTTCAATCATGCAATCAAGAGGATAGTACTCTTTTCATAATTTTCAGATACTCAAGAGCCGAACAAGTCTAACTAATTAAAATTCACTAAGAAATTTCAAAAGGAGTCCAAAAAGAAGCATCTTGACACTTTTGTACACTGCTTTCCCAACAAAGTTAACTCCCAGCAATATAAAATATGGATGATCAGTAAGATGTCAATTTAAAAGTCCAGTGATCAAGGCACTCCTGTCCTGAAATGTATTTTGAGCAATTAGACAGAAAGGGACATTTTCACGAACACTGTACGTGCGTGTGTTGAGAATATATATATGTAATACAACGAGTGTCTAGTGTCCAAACATGCTGCGATAAAATCTGTCATGGTCTGCTGTATTGCCAATTTATGCTGCATTTAAAATGTCTCAGCTGTCACAAATACACTCCTGACGCCTGTTTGCCAAGCTATGTAGCTTCTTTTATTCGCCAAGCTGAAGGAGCAACCATCCTGAAGAACATGTATGGAGAATTGTTCTAACTTCACTCTATGTTAAGAGAGTTTTGGCAGTCCAAAATCTCAACTTCTCTTATTAAGAATTACATTGAGAAAATAAATGCCTGTCAGTCTCACATGGCCCTGAAGTTTTACAGATCATACTTTGAATCTCCCGCAATCTGTGGAGGTACTTGATGGTTTCCTACTCGACAAAGGACTCGAGATTTAAGTGAAATCCTTTTGTAGTAGCAGGCACCAGTAACAGTTATTGTGCTTCATCAAACATGCTATTATATTTGCACACGAAGAGATTCCGATGGAGAAGCCCAGTCGCTCTCTTTTTTCTTTAATTTATGGTCCTTTTCTTTTTCTCTAACTCTCTCTCCTTTCTGCTAGTCTAGCTTCAGAAGGCACGAGGCGGTAGGGATCAGCCATGCCAACGGTCTACCTACAACTAAATCCCCGTTTGGAGTTGTTTGAGCTTTTCCAAATTCAAAACCCTAATGAAGATCTTTTTAAAAGATTTAGTAACCGAATTTTAATTTTTAATCATTTTTACAATACAAAAACATCTCTCACAGCTGCAAACTACATCGTGCAAACATCAGTTTAGTGCCAAAACTATAATCAATATCTCAATTAAATCTCTAGAGAATCATTTCCAATTTGTAATCTAGGAGTTAGGAATCCTTCTATTTAATAGATTTTGGAAGTCTTTCGTAATGGATTTGTGATAATCTTGGAAAAATTGTAGAGCTGAGAATTCTTTTAGGGTCCAAATAAGAAGAAGAATCTTTGGAAGACAATTGAGATTCACTAATTGAGAATTTTTTATTTGAGTGTTTGTTTGTGAGAGGTGCCACGCGGCCCACCTCACGGAAAGCATGTAATACATGCTTTTTCATGAGGTGCACGGCGGGCGGTGCACCTCTTAAACAAACACACGCACCTCTTAAAATAGTTTGAGGACTACTTGCCCAGAATCTTCTAATAGCCAGACTCAAAACTGTACAGCCACATTTACTGAAAAAAGCAGCAACAGCATATCAAACACCATAGAACAATATATATATAACAAATTTGCAAAATTGTGATTTCTCAGTAACATCCATGATAAGTATGCAGCCAAAATCCCTCTTGTTAAAGAGGGTTGTTTAAATTGACAATTAAATATTAATGAAAATAAGGAGAATTTAAAGAATAACTATTATTTTACAACTTCTTGTGGATAAATACAGCTATTGATACTAACCGTCAAATGCCTACGATAGATAACAGAACCATACCTGTAAGCATAATACAGGCAGCCTGGTAAACCTCAGATGA
>Ga0325410_1006867_pt1 | contig 12489 bp, 9 predicted proteins | sample PopdelMetagenome_16_FD_206182 | JGI IMG/M metagenome (GOLD analysis project Ga0325410, IMG submission 206182) | Populus deltoides microbial communities from Bellville, Georgia, United States - Xylem-PdIQD-R3 | ecosystem: Host-associated > Plants > Phyllosphere > Stem > Wood/Secondary xylem... | reverse complement strand
AAATAGGTGAAAATCGAAATTTTTTATTGAAGATGGTGGATGGAGGGTTAAAATTATTATACAGAATTCTTAATGAAATTATTATTGAGGAACTTAGTTAACCAACACCTTGTAAATTGTAGAGTGATGAAATTAAATAATTGTAAATAGTTCAAGGACTAGAAAGCACATAAAGAAAGGAAAAGAAGGCTATGAACAGGAAACCCACAGCCAAAACCCTTCTCCTCCTAGGGTTTAAGTCTGACGGAGTAATAATTTTCCCAGCTCATTTCTTTTCGTGAGCCAAGGAATTCATATTCTGGGTTGAGAATAGTGGATATAAAACAATCAATTCCCAAAGGTAAGCAACCTCAAAACTCAAGCTTTTTACTGATTTTCATGGTTTCTGTCTTCAATTTGATTTGTGCAAATTTGTGGTCTACCCACTTCACAATTCCTTTAAAAGATCCAATCTCTTGTAGGTTTTAATCTCCCCTTTTACTCTCTTTGCCTCCTTGTTTTACATCCTTGCCATGATATTGACTATAATCAATAAAAGGGTGTCTAAGTTCTCTGAAATGATAGCTCAAGTCAATAAATCTCTTGTTTTCTCTCCTGTTGATATTGAAATTTCCTATAAAAAGCAAAACCCTTTTCTCATTTCCCTTAAAGTTCAATGCTTTTGCAGTTCCAGATCGTCCCAGAATGCAAAAGTTTCACATTCTGGGTCAGTTCAATCACCTGTTACTCTTCATAGTACTCGTGTCTCACGGGTTGCGAGAACTGATGCTCAACGTGTTCTCTTTGATTACTTGCATTGCACTAGGAACTTTGATTTCAATGATGCAGAGCATATTAGCAAGAATTCACCTCATTTTATTGAAAATTTGCTCACCAAGATTGATAATGATAAAGACGTTGTGCGGCTGTTGAATAAATTTCTTAGGTATAATCCAATTAATGAGTTTGAGCCGTTCTTTGAGAGTTTAGGTTTGAGGCCATCTGAGGTTCCTTCAGTTCTTCCACCGCATTTGATGTATCTTGGTGATAATGATATGTTGCTTGAGAACTTTCATGTTTTGTGTAATTATGGAATTCCCCGTAGTAAGATTGGTAGGATGTACAAGGAAGCAAGAGAGATTTTCGGATATAATTATGGGGTGTTGAAATTGAAACTTCTGGCTTATGAAAATTTGGGTCTAAGCAAAACCACTGTTGTTAAGCTTGTTAGTTGTTGCCCATCTCTCCTTATTGGTGGTGTTGATAGAGAGTTTGTTAATGTTCTTGGGAGATTAAATAGAGCAGGACTAAAGAATGATTTGATTGGAGGATACTTGTCTGCTAAAGAGTCTTATGATTGGAAAAGACTGATCGACACGGTATATTTTCTTGACAAAGTAGGTTATAGTGAGGAGCAATTCCGTGATCTGTTGAAAACGAATCCTGTGTTAGTGTTTGAAGGTTCTGGGAAGAAAGTTTATTTGTTGTTTGGTCGGTTACTCAAGTTGGGCCTCAAGGTGAATGAGATTTATTCATTGTTCACACAATATCCACAAATCCTGTCAGCCAAGCGTGCGAAGAATCTTTTGCGGGGGATTCATATCTTGTTGGGCATTGGAATGGGAGTAGAAGACATTGCAAACATCATATCTACACAAATGGAACTTCTGTGCTCTGCTGCTTTAAAAGGACCTGTAACTCTTCGTAGACAATTCAAAGATAAGAAAGATAGTTTATGCCAAATCCTCATGGAAAACCCACTGGAGCTGTTCCATTTGGATTCTAAATCAGAAGTTGAAAGCAGCAAAATGTTATCCTCCCGGGGTCCTACTAACAAATTGGAGAAAACAGCATTCTTGTTGAGATTGGGGTATGTTGAGAACTCGGATGAGATGGCAAGAGCTCTAAAAATGTTTCGAGGTAGAGGAGATCAATTACAAGAGAGGTTTGATTGCCTGGTACAAGCTGGTTTGGACTACAATGTTGTCTCCAGCTTCATCAAACAAGCTCCCATGGTGCTAAACCAGACCAAAGACGTAATTGAAAAGAAGATTGTTTGCCTGACAAACTTAGGCTGCTCGGTCAACTCACTGGTGGCATTCCCATCATATTTATGCTACGACATGGAGAGGATTAATCTTAGATTTAGAATGTATATTTGGCTGAAGGAAAAAGGTGCAGCAAAACCCAAATTGTCCTTGAGCACTATCCTTGCATGTTCAGACGCACGATTCATAAAATATTTTGTAGATGTCCATCCTGAAGGACCAGCAATGTGGGAAAGTTTAAGGAACACGTAAGCTTCAAGCTAAGGCTAGTTCAACTTTTAAGTTTGTGTACAGTTTATTTTTATTGTTTAGTCAAACTGATGCCAGCCATTCATTACTAGCGATCTAATTGCTGAACATCTTTCTGTTTGCCATACTTTTTAATAATTTTCTTATAAATCATCCATCTCATGTTCTCCGTGGCTCACAATAAGGTGGTTCTTGGTGTAGTTCAACTTGCAGATTTTAGATGGCACACATTGATGCATGCACAAGTATTTCAATTTGTCTCACAGCATACCGTAGCCCGAGTTTACTTGCTAATCAAAATGTCTCTTTTTTGAAAAAATTCATTTAATTTATGGAGGTTATTTGTTGTTTTAATGTTTTAGGATTCTGAGGAATTTCTTCATTCCAGATAATTATAATATGACTTCTTTTCTCTTCCATTTCATGTTTGTTTCCAACTTTATTTTCCTTTTAATTGCATGTTCACCGCAACGCCAAGCATTTTACTGATGTCTTATAGGTTGAAAGATGAATTTGTATTTTCCATCTGGGAAATGATGATCATCTAGTTGCAACTCAGAAAAACAAAAAGCTACAGATTTTCTTGCAATAACTAAGTTTCAGTAGTGATTTTCCGATTGTCATCTATCGCAAACAAAAGGACTATGACCAATTCATGAGATTTATTCTTTATTAAATATTTTCTTTTCATCAACCTCTGCTTGACAAGATTTGTTCCAAAATAACAGATGACAAGAAGAACAAAAGGCGGGAAAGCATTCAAGGCTACAAATTATTCCATAAATAGATTCCAGCTATCATTTGTATGAGACTTCAAGTTCTTCAACCTATGTGACTCTCCATTGCAGAATCTGGATCACATGTTATACTGCATTTGATCGCTCAGCTGTACACAAGTCTCGTCCAGTGATACATCCGTCTTAGCAATCAAATGCGTCAGACGCCACACCATCGAAATGAGAAACGATCATGCTCGCAATCAACACTGCAACCAAAAATTTCTTCATCATTTTCCTTTTCTAAAAAAATGTAAGCATTGTGATCCCCCTTCCATCGTCCATTTATAGATGTAATGTTAGACTTGGCCGTTAGTTTGGGCTGGAACTACGAAAGTACCACCCCCAAGATCCATCCTCCATCTTTGAAGCAGCCGTCCATGTTGAAAGCTTTAGCTGACAAATACCAGGGAGTGAATCAAGGATAAGGGTATCTATACGTCATAAGGTTTTGACTACACGTCATAGTAGAGTGCTCCAGACAATCTGCAACTGTATCAGTGCGTGTGGCTGTATCAGTTCCATCTTGGCGGTGTAACGTGGGTGTGCGAGCCCTATCCATATTTAATGTACAAATGCAATGTTAAATCATATTCTTCTATTTTCTCCATCGAGCACTATCTCCTCCTCATATTTTATAGGTTAACTAGACAGGCACCCATGCATCATTTTTTTCTATAATTACTTTCTATAATTTTAGTTTATTATAAATAATGCAATGATTGTAGATAAAAATCTAAAACTTGGGGTAAATTTATGAAGCAATTATTTCAAGAAAAAATGATTTATAATTAATTTTTATAGTCTTGAACTCCAGGCTGTAGTTAATTTTTGTAGCCTAGAACTCTTAAGTTTTCTTTCACCCAATCAAAGAATCTTAAAAGTTTGCATTTCCTAGCTTCCAAGACAAGAAAATAAAGGGAGCACGGTATTTATAATTGTTAATTATAAGATAATAAATTCGAAATTTTGTATGAAATTACTTGTTACATGTCAAAAATGATTTGTCATGATATAATCTAATAAAATTATATAAACATTTCATCGTTAATTTAAAAGAGATTGCCAATATTTTACATTCCATACAGTAATATGTGTTAGTTATTTTCATTATTTTCTAATATTTTATGAAGATGTTAGTTTTTTCCATTTATGATGAAAATACACTTAATTCAACCATTTCATTATATTATTGACAGGTTTACACGCATTGATGTTATCAATGGTGACCTAATAAAAAAAAGAATTCTTTTTTATTTAAAATTTACTATAAAAAAAACCAATTTCTTCTTCCTTCTTCTTTTTTTTTTAAAAAAAATCATGTCATGCCTAAATATAATCTATCTGGAATGTGCCTTGGCTATCCATGTGTGGACATAAGTCCACTGCAGGTTTCCATTCAAATCAGATTGAATGATTTACCTATCAAATTCAGATAACATTGCCATCTCTGATAGCAACATGATGGTAGTTCTCTATGAGTGGTATGAATCTGTGGACACAACTCTCCCATTGCAGAACTCGAACATTTACAGTTTATTTTTCCAAGACGAGGCACGAAGTTGATAGTTGATGAACAAAAGTTCGTTGTAAACAAGACACTATTCACACTTCTACAACATAAAAAAACTGGGTTTCAGTTTTACGAGTCATTGGTTAAATGTAAAGGGAAAAAAAAAATACATGGCACAGACGTAAGACACGTTCTGATGATGTAAAAGGAAAATGATGTGCAGCTATAGGTAATTTTCTAGCACAAACCCTGTCCCCTTCAAAGACAGGTAAAAAAGACAAGGGAATAAAGCAGCTCCTTTTGTAGAAGGAGATATTGCAATAACCAGTCAATGCCTGATTCCTCTTCTTATCTTGCTATGACTGCATTAGTACAAGATTCTTGCTTCACTCTAGAATTAGTGGCATTCTACTTTCCAGGAAAGTTGTTTACTCAGAAATCGAATATTTTCAATTCAATGGAATATATGGATTCTAAACAAGCATTCAGTGCTGTATTGTTATTTAAGGGCCAAGGTTTTGGAATCTTTACTGCTTTTAATGACCGTATAGGCAAACCAATGACAGGCCTGTGGTAGAACAACATGGTTGAAAAGGAAATGATGAAGCAATCGTGTATCCGAACAGAAGTATTAATTTCGGCGGTAATCAATCTTAGAGCTGGCAAGGAAAAGACATGGTAATACACATGAACCGGTGATCAGATTTTCAAATCTAAATAAATCAGTTGCAAATTTCTATAATTATTGTTTTTTGCAGTAATTTGAGAAAATTTCTATGAGCTTTCGAAATAAAAGCTTTAGAAGGCTTTAATAATACAGGCATATGAGCTTACAGAGCTGGTTCGCTCTTCGGTTAAAATTGTACAGAGAAGCTTATCAAAATCTTTAACTAATATTAAGGCAAATCAGAGACATAGTGGCGTGCCCTCATAGTTTCCTGAGCTTGTTACCAGCACCATCTTTTAGAGAAGATGAGGATGACGAGGAAGACAAAACAGAGCGGTTAATCACAGCCTTGTCCTTGTTAAATGCCTTTTGAACATCCTCTTTAAGTTCCATGAAACGTGTCCTCTTGATTCTTTGTTCATCTGGGGTGCCCTTTTCAAGGAAAAACAAATCAGGGAGGTCATCCTCCATGAACTTATCAAGCACTTCTGAGCAACTAGGGAAGTATCGTCGGCCCATTTCCACTGTCATCATGACAAACACAATTTATATGAGAATAGTTGCAAAGACTATAGTTTATATTTTCTAGACCATATGTGATGTTTACTTTACTTTACTTAATTGCGAGGACTTCCTGGGGATTCAATAGTTTCAGTTAGCTTCAAAATTTTAGGACTTCTGTGATAATATGTTACAACATGTCCTGAGATTGAATTTTCAAACAAAAGGATTTAAAGCTGGCGAGTACCTGTTTTTGTCAGGGCTTCCATCCTAGAACGAAGTCTTTTGTTCTGCATTATTGGTGTCTCATTCAGGTCAACCTCCCTCAAATTCCCGCTAGAACCTTTTGATGCAGCAAGACCAGCAAATTCTGATGTTGTTGCAGCATGTGCAATGTCCATTGCTAGCTTTGCTTCAGTAGGGAAGAATAATCGTGCAAATGCCACTGTGATGTACACCACAACACTTAATCATACATTTGATTATAAGTCATGATAGAGGACCAATTTGACTATATCAGGATCATAATTGAACATTAGGCACTAAAACCATATATAAATAGGATGTCTTAACCTCTGTAAGCATCAAATAGTAATGAGAAAAAGTCTATTTTCATCAAGCCTGCTTGGTAGATCAGGAAACTAAAAATAGATAGAACATAAAATCTCCTATTTGAACAATAGCAGACGGAACAATTAGCAGGACCCAGAACCAAAACGAAGGAACTTAAAGCTCAAATAAAGCAGCAAGAGGGTCAGTGATGATGGTATCTAGGTATCTCGACAGAGTATTGAAAACATCATTCCCACACTTCTCTTTATGAGCAAGAAAGAGATTTCAAGAAAATAACCAAAAATTTCAGCTTTTGGCATATTAATCTTGAAATTCATGGGAACCAGGCAAGTTAACTGTATTCTGGAACATAATTTTGAAGATTAACCCAAGAAATAAGCAGTCAATTTTAAATTCAATGCCATCCAAAAGCATAATCCAGTCCCATTGAGCATGCATTTGAACTGCATACTGGCTTTAGCAAAAATACAAGTGAGTTGAATCCAAAATTATCATGTGAAGGATAATATACCTCTGTTCTCCAGGTATAACAGCTTCATGTGCAGATCATCAACCATTATATGGGAAGTGATGGAAGCACTCCCACCCAGTGGATTCCTTCTCATTTCCCTCTCTAAAATATCGATGCATAACCTGTCTTTGTTTGCTTCCTGCCCTTGCTCTGTTTTAGCATGATAGTCTTTTGGCCTTGTCAACCTCCGGCAGATACTAACAGCACTTTGCCCATCTGATGTCAAGTCCAAAGCAGATGCTCCTTTGGCCAGCAACGAAACTATCACTGATGGCTCTTTCCGCATTGCAGCAATGTGAAGAACTGTGTAACCTCGCGAGTTTCTAAGATTGACATTAGCAAGACCAAGGCTAAGCACCTCAGACATAACCTTGAGATCACAGTATGACGCACAATAATGGAGAGCGTTAGCATCATCTAAGGATATATCAGACTCAGTCAGGAGAAGTTTCACAAGTTCAACATCATCTGAGTCCAATGCCATGTGTATCCTCTTGATTCTCTTTTCACGTAGGGGGTCCCCAGCCTCTGTGCTGTTTTCATCTTCAGAAATAGGTTTGCGGCGGAGCTGTTTAATTTTGTCTGCAACTTCATGGGGAAGCTCTTTCTCTATAGAGATGTTGTCAAGATTAGACACTGCTATTCTATCAACACATTGTGCAATAAGCTGACTTGATTGACAATGGAAGGCAACCACAAGGATTGGGATCACATCCTCCGCAAGAGCTTTCCGAACAAAGTTAAGAAGGCGTCTCTGAAAAAACATGCCGATTTGGATCACTATAATTTTCTTCTGCTTTATATAGATCCCAAAGGACAGTTTGGGAGATGAATAGAAGGGCCCAAAACCTAATTTTCTTGTCAAGTTATTCTTGATAATTTCCTCAGCTAAAAAAATGGCATTTTATATAGTTAATGAATGCCAGAATCCACGAGGACATACTACAACAAAATAGTAGAGAAAAACAACCGTTCCCAAGTTATTCATTAGGCTTGAGCATTGGCATCCACAGTAAAGCATAGAAATTAAATGAATTAATATATCAGATCATGCATGCACTGCTTGATACGAATCATTTGAAATATTCACACCTTGGGTGAAGGTGGCAAAACAAGTTGGATCTCCAATTCTCAAAGTTTATTAACTATATTAGCAAAAGATTAGCTACCACACAACTGTCACGGCAAGTTCAATTCCACCACAAGAATCAAACAATAAGCAAATTACAGAATCAGAACGGCCTAGGAGGCGCCATCACACCTCATCAAGCATGCAAACTTCATACATAATGAATTGAAAAACCTGTATCACACTACAGTAAAACAAACTAACCTGGAAAAGTGAAACCAGCTCTGGAACTTGAAATATGGATGATGCATACATCAATTCCACTGCAAAAGTAATCGCAGGTCTACACGCATCATGAGCGCATACATTATCAACACATGTTGAGACTTCCATTGGAGATGGCTTGAGTTTTCCGGTGTACAAATAGCTCAAGAAAATTAGGAAGGCTTCATATCCAACATTTCCATAAGGTAACAATTCACTCATGCAATACTTTGGTTTTCCATCCTTCTCCAGAGACCCCTTTTCTCTCCTAAACAACTCATGGAAAAACTTGCTCCTAGAAGCTAAGATACATCGATGAACACCAACAGCGATACCCTCAACAACAATATCAGCATCACTATATTCACAAGTAGACTCAATCAATAGCTGCTCCAAACTGGAGCTCAGCTTATTTAAACTAATCACCTCAAGACTAGTTCCTGCCTCGGCAACCGAGGAGTTGGATATATTGTGACTAATTGAGCCATTTGACATATGAGAAGATGAAGTAAAACTCAAAGATGATGATAGCTCAGAGAAATTAGCCATTAATCCACTTGAGAACTCACAACTATAAATTATTGAGATTAAACCTATGATCCATAGTTTCACTACTGAATCATACCATTAAAAAATAACTACTATATGCTATCTTACTTGTCAGCTTATGATGCTATTGATTACTAATATCCAAACCCTAAACTTACAAGAAATACAAAAGGAAGAACTTGGCATCAGGGACACTTAAAAAGCAAAAAAAAAATAGCATAAACCAAAACTAATATTGCTGAGTACAAAAAGGGTATTACCAAAATAATTATACACCTAAAACAAATTCAAAATCATAGTGTACAAAAATAAAAACAAAAACTTTATAATCAAATTTCACCTAAAAAGAAGTCAAAAACATTACTTTATCTTCAAAATCACTAACATGACATAACCAAGAACTTTCTTGCTTGAATTTCCAGGACCACCAAGTCAACATACTATACATAAACAATAAAACCAAAAACTAATGCTTTTTAGTGAATAAAATACAGCAAAATTCAAAGAAACACAAAATGTGAAGTGATCTCAACAACCCAGAAACGGAAACCAAAAAAAAAAAAACTTATAAATTCTTACCAGATCTATCAAATATTCTTAATCATAAAAACACAAAAGATTTAGAACCCAAAAAAGCTACGAACTTGAAACAAATCAAAACAAGAAACCAAACCCAGAAACAAAACAAACACCAACTAACCACCAAGGCAGTGTTTTTGTGAATTCAAGAAACTGAAAACTAGATAACAAAAGGGGTAAGCGTTAAAAGAAAATCATGGGCACGTGGCTAATGTGCTGTAATAACAACCGAAACTTCATTTTTCGCTATCAAAGTTACTGTTTTTCAAGAGAGAGAAAGCAGAGTTTTTAGAGAGAGAAAGTGCCGTGTTTGTTAATTTTTTGGAGAAATAAAACACTGTGTGACTAATGAAATGTGAAGTCGTTTTAGTGACGGTTGATGAGTCGTCATCATTTAGAGCTGTGGGTTCCTGACGTAGTCAATGGCGTCACCTTTGTTAGACATTTGGAGCCATCTCAGTAAGGCAAGACCATGAAAAGTCTTTGCTTTGTAGATAAAATAATTTATTGGAGCATCGGTGTGTCGCAAAATTTTAATTTTTATTATTACTTTAATATACTATGTAAAATAAATATTTTATATTTTTAAATAAAAAATATTTTGAAATGAAATTACTTTTACTGTTGTCCCATACAATTTTCTTTTTCAAATAAAATAATTTGTTCGTGGTTGTGGAAAATTTTTGTGATTATGACAGCTGATTTGATCTCTAAATTAGTTAAATATTATTGCTGCATATTAAATAGTTCATGCCTTAAAACTGGAGTGAATGGAGAATTATTGAATTAATTATGGTTCAATCAATGTTTAAATGTTGTGTTGAAAATTGTTTGGAATTGCTATTAAAAAAAAAAAAAAAAAAAGTAACGCTGTCTAGTCATAGACATCTAGTCATAGACATGGCCATGAGGCCCATGACAACATGGGAGATGATGTCACTAGGATTAAACAAGGATTCAATCATTGTAGGTAATGGGTTGGGTGCATCTAATTCATGAAATATTAAAATTAAATCTATCTTAAATGGGCTATCAATATTATAATTGAAGAAATATTTTTTTATATTTTAAAATTTTATTTAAGATTAAAAGTCTAACCACTAAAGAAGAAGAAACCGTTTGAGAGAGTATTGTAGCCTCTCATTTTAAATGTTTTTTTTAAAAGATATTTTGCTTTAAAAAATAATCAAATTAATGTTTTTTTAGTGTTTTTCAATAATTTTAATGTGTTATTATAAAAAATAAAAAAATATACTGATATATTTTTAAGTAAAATATATTTTTAAAAAGTATCTTGCACCACAATACTAAATATATATTAAGTGTGTGTTTGACATGGTGATAAATTTTATGTTTAAAAAATAGATTTAAGAAAAATAATTTTAGTTGTGATATAAAAAAATAAATTTAGAAAATATTTGTTTGGTGAAAAATCATGTGAGATGATTTTTTGCATGTAAAATAAATAAATATATTATCTTAACTTTTATAAAATCAATGTTTGAAATAAAATGAGCTTAGTGTAAAAATTAAAAAGTATACATTATTTCCTTCGTGATGGGTTAAAAAACAGAAATTATTATAAAACCAAATAATATTTAAAAAGAAAATACATCATGCTAATTAAACTATAACTAAAAGAAGTCAGTGTTTTACTGTGGACTGCACTGTGCAGTCCACAGTAAAACACTGACTCCTTCCTTAGGCTTTTTTTTTTTCTAAGGTTATCTAAGTTTTTTTAGCTGTTTTTTTATACTTTTTGGGATTTTTTTTTGCTTTTTTCTTTATTTTTATAATTAATTTTTTTCGTTTAGTTTAGTTTGTTAATGTTAAATTTCTTTTTGTTTAGTTATTAGACTTTTATGATACATATTTCGAGTTTTACGGGTTAACCTGGTTTCACGAGTGAACCCAGTTAATTCCGGGTTGACCCCTCAATTTTTTATTATTATTATTTTCATAAATATTTTTTTTAATTTAGTTTGTTAATGTTAATTTTTTTAATTTAGTAATCAGACTTTCATGACACAAATACTGGGTTTAACAGATTAACATGGTTTGACGAGTTAACCCGGATTTTTTTTCTTTTTAATTATTTTTTTTTAGTTCAGTTTGTTAATATTCACTTTTTTTTATTTAATTACCAGACATTCATGATACAGATCCCGGGTTTAACGGGTTAACTTGGTTTGACGAGTTAACATGAATTTTATTTTATTTTTTGCTTTTTTTTATTTTTAATTATTTTTTTCGTTTCGTTTAGTTTAGTTTGTTAATGTTAAATTTCTTTCTATTTAGTTTTTTTTCTTTTTAGAGGTTTTTTTTTCTTTTATTTGTTATTTTTAATTAATTTTATTTAATTAATTTAGTTTATTAATATTAAATTTTTTTCTAAGTAGTTCTCAACTGATGCCTTTAGTTTTTTTATGCCTTTGACTGTGAACTGCACAGTGCAGTCCACTGTGAAAAGGCTGATGTTTTTTTATAATTAATTTTTTTTGTTTAATTTAAATTGTTAATGTTAAATTTTTTTCTATTTAGTTATCAAACTTTCATTACACGGATTCTGGGTTTGACAGGTTAATCTGGTTTGACGAGTTAGCCCAGTTAATTCTGGGTTAACCCATTAATTTGTTTTTTTCTTTTTAACTATCAAGCTTTCACGATGCAAAATTCAATGTATGACGGGTTAACCTGGTTTGAAGGGTTAACCCAATTAATTCATATATATATATTTTTTTTCATTAGTTTTTTTTTCCTGTTGGTTTTTTTTAACTAATTTATTAAATTATCACACTTTTATGACACAACCTTGCAGCCAGACCCATGTCCAATGTTATTGGGTCTGGTATTGCAATCCAGACACTTTTATGCTAAGGGTTAACCTAAGTTTAATGTTATTATTAATATTATAAACATTACTCTTGGATCAGGCGTTGCAACCAAACCTGAGACTCTTGGGTATAACTTTGTAAAAAAATCTAATACTTTTAGATCTTAACTATTTTTAAAATGCAAAAAATAATTGACCCGCGGTATCGCGCGGGGCATGTAACTAGTTATAATATCAAAAGGTATCATTGTTATCATACAAATACGGTATCTCTTCTTTGATACTCTCGTGACTATCCAAAATCGTCACTATTGCCTATTGGCAAGGATAAGAATTGTGGAAAACTTTTCAATACTTCAAGAGTCAACAAGAAGGGAT
>Ga0325410_1006866_pt1 | contig 12490 bp, 4 predicted proteins | sample PopdelMetagenome_16_FD_206182 | JGI IMG/M metagenome (GOLD analysis project Ga0325410, IMG submission 206182) | Populus deltoides microbial communities from Bellville, Georgia, United States - Xylem-PdIQD-R3 | ecosystem: Host-associated > Plants > Phyllosphere > Stem > Wood/Secondary xylem... | reverse complement strand
CCTTAAAAAATGTACTTATAATTCGATTTATCTGGATACAATGTACTCCATGCTTCGTTTCCCCCTTCTCTTTGAAGTTCTTTTGTTCTGCCAACAAAGCATTTTCTTCGTGATGGATTCTCTTGCCTTTTGCGTGGCTAAGGACTTTTGACGGCACAGAAGACTTTCAAACTCTTTCAAGTGTCCTAATCCAATTTTTACCCTCTTTAGAAATAATAAAAAAATTGCATATAAATATTTTTCAGACGAAATTGGACAATTTTTTTTTATAAAAGGACGATTGTTGAAAAATAATACAAAATACAAAAAATCACAAAATAATCAAAAAGAAAGAAAAATATATATGAGGGAGAAAATTGAACAAATAATGAATAATTTTTTTCTTTTTTCAATTCAGTCCTCCTCTTTCCATTTCCCTTTCTTTTTTTTCCTTTCAACTTTAATTTTATTCTTCTTTTCGTTTTTCATTCTTAGACATTTTTTTACAATCATTCAGGTTGCTTTTAGATTGGTCAATGAATCATGTTAAAAAAACTCTCATATGGTTTAATTTTAAACCTGAATTAGATATGTAGTTGGGTAAGAGGTGTTTTTTATGTCAATTTCATCATTTTTTTTTCTCAATTTCATCTTCAAACTTATTTTATTGGTTGGTCGGGTTGTCTTTAGACTAGTTAAGTCGACTGGAACAAGTAAAGACAACTCTTACATGATTTAATTTTAAACTCAATCTAGGAAAGAAGTAAGGTTTATATTTTTTTTTATCATTTTCATCCTTCTTTTCTTAATTTGATCCTTAAATTTTTTTTTACTGGTCGGTCGGGTTAACTTTAGACTAACCAAGGTAATTAGGTTATGTCCGATAAATTTTCACATATTTTAATTTTAAATTTAAACTAGGAAATAAGTGAGAAAGAGAAACTTTAGGGTTAACTTCATGTACTAAATTTAATAACAATGATAATAATTTTTTAAAATCTGAATATTTTTTTATGCTAAACGAAAATTGATTTAACATAGCCGGGCATGTCAACTAGTTATTATTAATTCCCCCAATGATTATACAATGAATACGATAATGAAGTTCTTTGACTGGATCAAATTTATTGACATTTCTAGATGCATTCATAAAAAGACTTTTTAACATCATGTTGTTATTTTTTTAATTTTTTTAATTAACATGAATGTATTTTCAATTTACACGTATCTTAACTAATTCTACGAAACCTGAAGTTAATAACTATGTAAATTTTCAGCAGCTATCATATAAACAACCACATATATAGTTTAAACCTAAAATTACAGAAACAACAAATTCTTTGATACTAAACTTTTAACCTTGACCTAGATGATTTTTTCTATTCACTTTTAATCAACGGCTTCATGTTTTTTTTTTTTAAGTTTAATGTGGGTGTTCGGACCAACTTGTATGTACCTCGACTAATCTCACGGGTCCTGAAGTTAAAGACCTTGTAAGTTTTTAGTAGCCATCATATAAACAACCACGGGGTTCAAACCTGAGATCAATAGAAAAAATAAACCTTTTAATCTCAAGTTTTTATTACTAGACCACTACTAGACGGTTGCTTCATGTCCTTTTTTAATCAACGGCTTTATGCCCTTTTTTGGTTCGTACACAGAGATTCATGAACCACCAGAGATTCTTATGAATTAATTTGCAAGCAACCTCTCTCATTTTCGCTAGGTGCTTGATATATCCTTTCCCCGACAAAAGTTACCCCACACGTAACCTTCGTTTTGCACTAGTTTTTTGCTGAATTTCCTTGCAAAAACAAAATAAATTCATTTGCATTTTAAAATTCAAATAAGAGGAAACAGACGGCAAATAAAAAACCAGCCAACAGCTTTGGCTTGCTCTTGCAAGCAAAAATTAAAAAATTAAAATAAAAAATGACTGGCTCTTTGGACCCAGTCTTAAATCTTCTTTTCCTCCGTCCTTTTAATTCTTTTATGGTGCCCATTTGCCATCCGTGGTGCCTTTTTTATTTTTCTATGTATAAAAAAAAAACAATAACATTCATTAAATGAATTAAATTGAGGCAATGGTTAATTTTTAAGTGTTTTTATTTAAAAATATATTAATTTTTTTAGTTTTTAAATTTTATTTTTAATATCAGCATATCAAAACAATTTTAAAATATAAATAATAATTTTAAATAAAAAAATTAACTTTTTATAAAACATTGTTTGGACCGCGTTACCCCCACCGCGCTTTACTAGGTTTCAACCTGATCCTATAATAATTCATTTATTATTTTATAAGGCACGGTTATAATAAGAAATCACTTTCCTTTATGATTTTAATGTTGTAATGAAGTAAAAAGAAATGCCTGTTTATGTGAGAAGCTTGCTTTTAATAATATTTTTATATAGAATTAATATTAAATAAAAATAATTACGATACTCAAACTATAGTTATCAATATTTATTTGATATAATAGAAATAAATATATAAAAAAGAGAAAATCACATTTCATCTATAGTTATTAATATCTATTTTAATTTTATCTTGTATTTTTGTATTTTTCTTATAGTTATATTTTTATTTTATTAAATAAGAATTAATAGTTATACTTTGAATATTAGAAAACTAAGATTGTTGAGATTTTAAGAATTTTCCAGGGAGAAAAAAATGGAAAATGAGATTGTGGTCGCATGACAGCCTGTTCTGTGAGTGGTAACACGTGTCACAAGAGGAAATGTTATGGCTGTTTTCTGGGTGGGGTTGTTGTCGAGGTCAAAAGAGAAGGGGGCCTCTGTGATTTATTCTTGTTGACAGCTCCGTCACTGTGTACTTTGCTGGAAATGGATCTTCGAGGAATAAAATCTTGAGCAGAGGGCATTATTTGTGCGGCTGCTTGATGGATGTAATTAATAAATAATTATTATGTATATCGCTAAGTTATTGCGTTCACACCGGTAATCTATGATGATCCTGAGGCTGTGCCGGCCATTGGACGGCCTAGCCAATTAAATTGTGGTTTGTTTGATTTTAAATATACATAATAATTAATAAATTATTATTATTAATATTTAAATGTTATTGTGGTGTGTTTGATATTAAATAAATGTAATCATATATTAACAGATTACGAGATTTTTATTTTATATTATGATTTCGGTAATGGTTGAGATATTTGCATAAATTAATAAATAAAAAAACATAACATTTAAGTGACAAATCCTTAATCTATTTCATTATAAAAAGATAAATGTATATTATTAACGTAAATATGTAAACATTTAACATAACTAAAAAGTACTTTTGAGTGTAAAAGCCATTGATTTTTTGTCAGAATAAAAATTATAATTAACGATGGTGGTTATAAAAATTATGGAAAATTAACAAAGGCTGATTTTGGTGTGATTCAAAAGATAATGAAAGACTTATCCAGACTATGTTTGGAAACGCGGCTGCGGTTATGTTTCTAAAAATTTTGAAAACTTTTTTTTATTAAAATTGAATATGATTTGTATGTTTTGAATCGTTTTGATGTGCTGATATCAAAAATGATTTTTAAAAAATGAAAAAAATCATTGGCATGCATTTTGGCACGAAAAGTTATTTGAAAAGCACCCGCAACCACACTGCCAAACACGCTCCCAGTCTAGCTGGGTGAGTAAAAAAACTAAAAAACCTATTAAAATAAAAAAAATAACTGAAAAAACCGAACTATAAAAAAAAAGCTAATTAAAATTTTATAAAACTGACAGATTCAATTTGATTTCAGTTTTATAAACCTAAAAACAAAAAAACCAAACCGAACCCAAACCGAAAAAACTAAGCCAAACTGGAAAAAAACCGAGGCAACCAGAAAAAACCAAGTCAAATCGAAAAAAACAAGCCAAACTGGTTTTTGTCCTAAAAAACCGAACCGAACGGAAACCGGTCAGTTTGAACCGGTTTCGGTTTGGTTTCAATTTTTTTTTAATTTCGATTTGGTTTTTTTTTTATAAAAATTAAACCGAACAAAAAATCATTACTCCTGATATCTAGTTTATCATGTTAAAAAATAAAAGAGTTAAACAATTTTTTCTAAATAAAAAAATGTATTTGATTGATACTAATTAATGATAGTACATTGTTATTACTATAATCTCTTTCTATAAGACTCAAATAATGACAACAAAGATGAAGATGGAATCTTATCCAACAACAATGACTGATCATCAACAACTAAAATAAATGAGTATTAAAAATAACTATTAATTAAAACTTCAAAGTTTTTTTTTTATGTTGTTCATAATCGGATCTTTTTTCTTTCAGATCCAATGATTTCTCCACTTCAAATCTCAACGTGTTTGTGAGTATATTCTTGAATAAAATTGTAGTGGAAACAAATAAAAAAACTCAAATTTGAGGGGGGAAAAACTATACAAAATTGTGAAATTTAAATCATTAACATATCTAGATTTGTAATTATTAAAATATCATATCATATATATTTAACAATTAGATTTGGAATAATTAAACAAATTAAAAAATAAATAAAAGAAGAGGAAAAGAAAGTGTCACCGGTGTCATTTTCTTCGGCACAAGTCCAAAAATAATAACGATAATAATTAGAGGTGATTATTTTCAGTTCGGATCGGTTTTTATCAAAAAAATAACCAAACTGATTTTTTTAAATGAAACCGAACCGAAACCAATTCAAACCGACCGGTTTCGGTTCGGTTTTTTAGGAGAAAACCGGTTCAAACTGATCAATTTCGGCTCGGTTTTTTGCCGGTTTGGCTCTGTTTTTTTTTTATTCGGTTCAGTTTTTTCGGTTTTAGGGTTATAAAACTGAACTGACCGGTTTTTTCAAAATTCTAATCGGTTTTTTCACGGTTCGGTTTTTTCGGTTATTTTTTTTTCGGTTTTCTCGGTTTTTCAGCTTTTTTGCTCACCCCTAATAATAATAATAATAATAATAATAATAATAATAATAGAAATAGCTAGCCGCTAGGGTTTCAAATTAAATTGATACAGAGAGAACCTAATAATTTACGAACTTGAGTTTACTTGAAGTTGCTTGAACAACGCCATGATTTATTCTTTGATTATAACGGATATCTAACCATGGAATTTATATCAAAGCAAATAGACATCCAAATACACCTTTGATTGAGTTTTAGACTCGAAGGCTAAGAATTACTGTCCTGAGCTTACGTGTTTAACAATAAAATCTACGTAGAATACTAGCACCTATGAGTCTATGACTTTTTTTTTTTTCTTTTTTCTTCTAGTCCGGTGAGTGCATGCATGTACAACCAATGTCCTTGCAATACTTTCTTGCGGCACTATCTTTTGAATTATTTTTTTTTTTTAGGATTGTTGGCTGGTGTTAGGTGGTGTGCTAGAATATTTTTTTTAATTAAAAAAAAATGCCTAGGTGATGGTATTTAAATAAATAAATAAATAAAGACTTAGGTTATTATTAACTTGACTAAATTCAATAACATCAATTAACTTAACAATATTATAAAAAAATAGCAATGATAGCAAATATATCAAACAAAAAAATAGACAATAATTAACTATAAAAAATAAATCGTTAATATCATACTCAAGAAGACAAGAAAGAAAAGTTAATTAAAGACTCACTTTTGCTTAGCCATGAACATCTCACCACCATTAGAAAGAGCTTCTTATATCGAGATGGTTCTTAATGCTGTTGTGAAAGTCTGTACAATAACATCAAAAAGACCACATGCGCTACTAGAGCAACGATTTTAAAAGAAAACCAAACAAAATACTAAAAAGCGAGAATCTCATACTTATATTTAATTAATTTAATGAAAAAACAAAATGTTTTAAAAACAATTAAATTTAACAAAGAACAACAAATAAAAAGATTTGAGATAACCCAAATTATTTTCAAAATTAGTGAAAAATTCTATGGAAAACAAATTAAAAAATAACAGAACCCAATCTCCAATTAAAAAATTATTGAAGGATAAAACTAAAAAAAACATGAGCTTAAGAAAAAGAGGGAAATCAAGCAAACTCGGGCTCAATTAAGAATTTGGGTTAATGTTGAAGAATGAAATCGAAAAAAAATATCAATTTAAAAAAAAATTAGAGCAAGAAAAAATAGCAATCAAAAGAATAAATATCACATATGATATGAAAAAAACTGAAGGAGGTTAAGATAAAAAAAAACTAATTTTAAAAATTATTTCAAATAAAAAAAATTACAATCAAAAGAATGGAAAGAAATGATGAAATTGAATAAAAATCAATTTTATAAATTAAATCAAATAAAAAATAATAATAATTAAAATAATAAGAACCAAATATAAAGAAAAGAAATTGAAGTGATGCTCTGAAAATTTGAAGGGTTAGGTACAGACATCGAGGAGAAGAGAGAAAAAAGATGAAAGAAAAAAAAAAGATGTTGGCGTCAAACTGAAGGGACTAGAGGTCAATAAGCACGGCTCTTAGAGAGGGAGGGTCGGCATAAATGATTCCAACGATGTCAAGAGAGGCAGCCAAAAATCTACCACACACGCTGCTTAAACACAATAGAGCGGTGGAGGCGTTGACGCATGCAATGAATACACTAGTAAATTTTGCTTTTTAAATAATATTTTATGTTTATTAAAATATCAAATTGTCTCTTAGTCAACTTGATTATAGTTAAAAAAAATAAAGATGAAAATACAGAAAAGCCCTTGAATGCCAGTTAAAAATTTTTGTTTTTAAAAGTAATTTAGTTATTTTACTATGCTTTAAAAAGTGAAATTTCAAAAAAATCTCCTAGATATCAGTTAAATAAATCTTTCTTTTAATACTAATTTATTTATTTTAATATACTTTAAAAATATAAAAAAAATCAAGTTTTCTCTCATCAATATAATAATAATCACCTTATAAAAATATCATTTTATTTCTAACAGACAATTCATCGAGTCATCTCACACAGAACAATTTTTTTCCCTACCTAATTAGCTTGGGCATTACCTTTAGTATGTTACAAGAAAAAAACTAGTCCTTGGTGATAACTTTTCCTCTTGGGTCTCTTAAAAATATTTGCAATTATTTATTTTATAAAATTTAGAAATCATTTAATATAAATTGAAAATAGATCTTAAGGTTTAACAATTTATTTGTAATGTACTAAAAGTACTTTATCATCCATATAATTTTCCAATGAATAAAAAAGTAAATTAGTTTTGTTTAATATTTATAATTCTATTTTTTAATATATAAAATGACAAAGGGATGGTCTATTTCCACCGTAACATAGTCTAAATCCATAGCAAATAGTAACCCATTTGATAAGTGGCCTACCATATGCCTATGCAAACGTATTAAAAAAAAGCAAAAGGTAATATGAGACTTGATTGATTGATTTAATTGGGTTTAATAAGTTTAATTAATTTAATAATATATAAAAATACAATGATAATAAATAAAATATATAAAAAAACTAATAACAAAAACAAGGTAAAAAAAAACCCAACTCAAGCTCATGTAAGTTAGTATACCAAATATGCGACTTAGTTATGACTCTGAAGTAATCCTACTAAAAGAAAAATAAATAAAATCGTTAAGGTTAATTACCAAATAACTCAATGTCAAGGGAAAAATTTAAAAAAAAAACAATGAAAAAAAACTCTGAGTCAAACCAAAAAAATCCACTAATCCTGTGATTATTGATATAAGATTGAAATAACCCTATAGAAAGGGAAAAAAACACAGATCGATTCATAATCAATCAAACCCCGAATGATGAAATTAAAATTAAAAAAAATCAATTTTAAGAAAAATCAAATGTTGAAGGATCTTGTTTGGTAATGAATAAAAAAAAATTAATGAGAGCTCGATAACCTCAAATAAAGTAAAATGAAAAACAAATTGAAACTCAATTTTCAATAAACAAAATATTAAGGGATTAAATTGAAAAAAAATATATAATACAAAAAAGGTTTAAAAAATATAACCCAAGTCCACTCAAGTCAGCATGCAAGATTTGCAATCTGGTTGTGATACCGGAGTAATTTTGTGAAAAGTAAATTGAATAAGACTATCAAGGTTAATTATCGAACAACTCAATATTGAACGACAACAAAACTAGAGTCATTTTAGAATCAATGAAAAATTTAATTGAAAGTAAATAAAAAAAACAAAATAAGAGAGTTTAATATCTAATTAAATAAATATTGAAGGATAAAGCTTAAAAAAAAACAAACCCAAGTAAATCTCCTAAATCTAGGTTAATCTCCAAAATACACAACCTGTGAAATCACATACTCATGCTAAATCAAGAAGCTCAATTTCCAATTAATTTAATATCAAGGATGAAACCAGAAAGAAAAAATAAATTTTTATGAATTTGTCAAATTTTAAAAAAAATAGCAATCAAAAAAATAAAGATTAAATATGGTATTAAAAAAAATAAGAGGGTGAAATTGCAAAAAATAAATCAATTTTAAAATTATCTCAAATAAAACAAAATAGAAACTGAATTTGGCATATGAAAAACTAAAAGAAGGTGAAATAGAAGACAATTTTTAATTTGATAAATTAGTTCATATAAAACAATAGCAATAAAAAGAATATGGATCAAATCTAAAAACAAAACAATTAAAAAACTGCCTTGAAATTTTGAAGGGTCAACGTGATATCAAGAATGAGAGAATGCCATTGGCGCCGAACCGGATACTTGTTGGACACACGGGTCGTCTTATAATAGAGGGGTCGTTAAAGATGGTGTTTGGTCACTAAATGACACCACACATGCTAACGCTTGCAAGACACTTTTGTTTAATAATATTTATATTTGTTAAGTTACTAATTTGTCCTTAATTAAAACTGATAATAATGAAAAAAACCCATAAGAAAACAACGAAGATGCCCTTCAGGCAATAGCCTTAGTTTTTTAATTTTAAGAGTAAATCCATCATTTTACTATTCAAAAAAAAATGAAAAGACAACAAAACTCCTATGAGGAAACTTAATAATTTCTTGTTCTTAACAGTAATCAAGTTATTTTATTGTTTTGAAAAAAAAAACCAAAAAATCCTTTTATTTTAGTTTCTTTCTCTCTTTTTTTTTTTTTGTTTTTTAAGAGTAATTAAGTCTTTTAACTATTCTACTATTCTTAAAAAATCAATTTAGCTCATATCAATTTGATAATATTAAATTAACTTTATAAAAAAAACTATTTTATCTATAAATTTGAATTTTCTTAATTATCAATATAAAGGATAAAAATATCATTACACGGTAGTAATTCACAATCCAAGAAGTCTTAGTCCATACTAAAACACTCATGCATCATGGTTTTTCTTGAAATATATCTTTAGTTTTTTTTTTTTCCTTAGAATTTCACCTTCGATAAGTAATTGTTCTACCCACCACATTAAGTATTCATCCCGTGCTCCAGAAAAATTCTAGAAGTACTATCTTTCATGATCCAAATTAAAGATTCTATAGATCATACCATAATTCACGTTTGCAATCTCTAGAATCTGGTTTCTCTAAAAACGTTGGAAAAATTGTAACTTTTAGTAAAAGAAATCAGTGTTTTACTGTGGACTGCACAATGCCGTTCACAGTAAGTGCAGTCCACAGTAAAACATTGATACTTTAGATTTTTTTTAAATTGTTTTTTTATACCTCTTGGTATTTTTTTTTTGTTTCTTTCTTTGCTTTTTAACAAAATTTTTTTGTTTAATTTAGTTTATTAATGTTAAATTTTTTTATTTAGTTATCAGATTTTCATGACATGTTTTCCGGATTTAACGGGTTAACCTGGTTTGACAAGTTAATCCAGAATTTTTTTTACTTTTTAATTAATTTTTTTTTGTTTAGTTTAGTTTGTTAATGTTAATTTTTTTTTCTATTTAGTTATCAGACTTTCATGACACATATCCTGAGTTTCACGGGTTAACCTGGTTTCATGGGTGAACCCAGTTAATTATGGGTTGACCCGTCAATTTTTTTTTGTTTTTTTATTTTCATAAATTGTTTTTGTTTAATTTAGTTTGTTAATGTTATTTTTTTATTTAGTTATCAGACTTTCATGACACAGATCCTAGGTTTAACGGGTTAACATGGTTTGATGAGTTAACCCGAATTTTTTTTCTTTTTAATTAATTTTTTTTGTTTAGTTCAGTTTGTTAATTTTCACTTTTTTTTATTTAGTTACCAGACATTCATGACACGGATCCCGGGTTTAACGGGTTAACCTGGTTTGACGAGTTAACCTAAAATTTTTTTTTTGCTTTTTTTTTCTTTTTAATTATTTTTTTTTTATTTAGTTTAGTTTGTTAATGTTAAATTTCTTTCTATTTAGTTTTTTTTCTTCTTAGAGGTTTTTTCTTCTTTTATTTTTTCTTTTTAATTAATTTTATTTAATTAATTTAGTTTATTAATATTAAATTTTTTTCTAAGTAGTTCTTGACTGATGCCTTTAGTTTTTTTATGTCTTTGACTGTGGACTGCATAGTGCAGTCCACAATAAAAAGGCTGATACCTTTTGTTTTTTTAATTAATTTTTTTGTTTAATTTAAATTATTAATGTTAAATTTTTTTCTATTTAGTTATCAAATTTTCATGACACGGATTTTGGATTTGATAGGCTAATCTGGTTTGACGAGTTAGCCCAATTAATTCTGGGTTAAATCATTAATTTGTTTTTTCCTTTTTAATTATCAAACTTTCACTATGCGAATTCAAGGTATGACGGGTTAACCTGGTTTGAAGGGTTAACCCAGTTAATTCATATTTTTTTTTTCTTCATTAGTTTTTTTTTCCTGTTAGTTTTTTTTCTTTATTTTTTTTTTAACTAATTTATTTAATTATCACACTTTTATGATACGACCTTGTAGCCATACACATGTCCAATGCTATTGGGTCTGGTATTGCAGTCCAGACACTTTTATGCTAAGGGTTAACTCAAGTTTAATGTTATTATTAATATTATAAATATTACTCTTGGATCAGGCGTTGCAACCAAACCTAAGACTCTTGGGTATAACTTTGCAAAAAAACTTAATATTTTTAGATCTTGATTTTTTTTAAATGCAAAAAAAATTGATCCGCGGCATCGCGCGAGGTATGTAACTAGTATTAAACTAAAATAAAAAGATACAGCAAGATTAACTACATAATTTATTCAATTGGTTTTATTTATGTTTCTATTTCAATTATCTTTCATTGATTTAATTAAATAAATTCAGATGTTTCTATTTCAATTATCTTTCATTGATTTAATTAAATAAATTCAGTAAACACAATTATGTAAATTTTTTATTTTATATGATTAAATATCTTGATCTAATGTCATCTCTTAATTTTTTTTTAATTATTTTTAGTTATTGTTAACAAATTATTTACATAGATTATTATCGATTTATTTAATTAGATGTTTACATAAAATTTTTAATTTACTTTTTTGAATTTTTTTATATAAAAAAATACATCGAGATACCTTTATTCCCAGTATTACTTTGGAAAAAAACAATTTACAACCCGTGACTGAGCGCGGGTTAAATAACTAGTAACATTTGTGCAAGGTAGAATAGACTCTAATTACTATATAACAAAATTATATGATGTTTTAAAAATAACCATAAATATCAATTTTATGCACTCAGAAAGATAGATATATTTTACATTTCACTTCAAAATTTAATGATATTTTAAAAATAATTATAAATGACAATTCATACACTCACTTCAAGAAAAAAGATAGACACATTCCACATTTCACTTCAAATTTGACTATATACTAATTATCGGCAATCATTGTGCATCACTTTAAATTCTCTTCAATATTAAATATTAATGTGTTTTAATGATGCTATAATTGAGAATTACTGATGAAATTGTGGAAAGTATTAAGGAAAAATATTCTCTCTTTCAATAAATCACATGTAAAATATTAAACCTTGGATTTAGGTGTAGCTAAATAAATGGAGAAAGATGTAATTAAATCCCGATGATTGAGGGATCGATTTAAAAAAAAACATATGGTGTATTTATGCCTTTAATTTATAATCATATCATTAATTACCCAATCACATAAGGATGGTTGATTCATTTCCTTCGTTATCTAACAATTATTTTATTTAAATAGCATGTAGAATTAATATGTTATAGATAATAAAATATATTTACTAACCTTGTGTGATCTAACAAATTAACCTAATAATTCGCTGAGTTTAAATTTGTTTTGTGTTTTTAATTTTATTTTTAAATTAATTTGAATAATCGATGGTTATATTTAGAGATGTGATATAAATTGTTTTTTGTTTGAAAATGTATTAAAATAATATTATTTTTTAAAATTTATTTGTTATATTAATATATCAAAACAATATAAAAATATTAAAAAAATAATTTAAAAATAAAAATTCAAGAATTTTCTTTTACAAACCCAAGTAAAATGTGATGTTTTTAAATTTATATCCAAAAAAAGCATTATTTCATTTAAAAAAACTACTGTAATATCGTTTCCTGACAGTCTTGAACCGA
>Ga0325410_1006865_pt1 | contig 12490 bp, 7 predicted proteins | sample PopdelMetagenome_16_FD_206182 | JGI IMG/M metagenome (GOLD analysis project Ga0325410, IMG submission 206182) | Populus deltoides microbial communities from Bellville, Georgia, United States - Xylem-PdIQD-R3 | ecosystem: Host-associated > Plants > Phyllosphere > Stem > Wood/Secondary xylem... | reverse complement strand
CAAAATTCAAATTTAAGATAAAATATTAAAATATAAATATAAACCATGTCAAACAAATATAATTTTAAAATTTAAAATATTTCTAAATAGTTAAGATTAAATAGATCTTTAACTTAAAGTAATTCAATTTAAATAAAATATTAAAATATTATGAAAATAAAATATTTTAAAACAAATATTTTAAATATAAAGCTAGGTCAATGTTATGATCAAGGCTAATTGATCTAAAGCATCTTTTGTTTTGCTCAAATTCCTACAAAGTATAAACTTGAAAAAAAACAACATGAATATAAACCATATATATTAGTGATAAATCTAATTTTAAAAAATTAATATCATTGTTAATGAAAATAGTAATGAAAAAGAGCTTTTTATATTTGGATGGTTTAATTAATTAAATGGAACAAGGTTTAATTTGATTCAATGACTTTTCAAAATCAGAACGGAACATGTGGAATGAAACCGGAACATTCCGGCCGAAATTTAACTGAAAAATCCAAAACAGACCGAGATTTGAAATGAGATGATAATTGTTCCGTTTTGTTCGATTTTTTAAATGGGTATGAAATGTTTCAGCCGTTCCGGACAAAACAGAATGACCGGAATTGACAACCTTGATTCCAACAACAAACTAGAAAACAAAGGATAAAAAAGGAATTATATCAAAAGTCTTTAAATCATTAATATGAATCCTCAGTTGTTGTCTTATCTCATTTATTTCTCTTTCAACTAAAAGGTTTACATAGAAAACTTTAAAACCACCTTTCTATGATAAAATTAAAAAGGAATTCCTCAAACAAAAGGGATTCATGATATTTTGTATCAAATAAAAAATATGAAAAAAAATAATTTCTTCAATTGCTAACGACATAATAATAAAAATAAATAAATAAAAGAGCTCAATCTTTCACTTTAGACAACATACAATTTACTATGGATTAAAATAATAAAATGACTATTATGCCTTTCCCAAACAAAAATAATTAATTTAGTAAAACAGTCTTTTCCACATGATCCATTATCTGTTATCCTATTGTTGAAGGACAAATATATCTTCTTATATTTTTAGCAAGGTAAAAGAACTTAGTTACCTTATAAAGGAAAAAAAAATATTAAACTACCTTCCAGTGACGTTTTAGTTTTTTCAATTCTTTAAGCACAATAAAATAACTACATTGCACTTAAAAGGGAAACAAATTTTAACTAGCATTTTTGGGATTTATCATGTTTTCATTTTGATTTTTTTTATTATAATTAAGTTGAATTTGTAACACCTCATAATTTATTATGATTTTCTTCTTTAAAATCGTTAAGTATGTTGAAAAAGGGGAATTGTTTTTACCATCCTATTTCAAAATTATTTTCATTTTCTTTAATGATGCTACCTTACCATTGCATAAATATCCATCTCACAAAAGATTTTTTTTATTTTGCTTTTCTTTTTAATTTATTAATTCTAAAAAATGGTAAATCTACATCATTAACAAACTTGTACAAAGGTCCACCTAGTACAAAAACTAAGTAAATAAACATCTAGTATCATGATTGAGGTGTCAAAAAAATATACCTTTAAAAGTTCACAAAAGATAGCATACATGGTAAGCATATCTGTATTGGTTTATCTTTGTAACCTTTTCTCAGTTGTATAAACAAACATAAAAATACAAATTTTATATATACATAATCGTTACCATAATATCACTAACAACTATATGGACTGTCGCACGTGTGCAGCGTCGCGGCGAAAACATCCACATTTAAAATCTTATCTAATGTGGCAAATATAAGGAGACAAGAAATTCTTGTCTTTTATTAATAGAAAAATAGAATGGGAGTCGCTACCTAGTATTTTGGTTACTAGGAACCCTAACTAGTCTCAGAGATCGGGTACGGAGACTGGTTGCATAAAGGGAAGGTATTAGCACCCCAAATACGTCCTACCTAAGGTAAGCTTCATTGTTTTATTGTCTGATAAAATCTAAGGTCTTGTCATGTTTTCTAGTTGTTGGTCCGTCTATGGTTTAAGAAAAGTCCTCCTCGATTAGGAAATCCTTATCTTATCGGATAATTCTGACGACAAACCAAAGAATTTAATATCTAGAATACATCTTACATATAAGGTTGTAACCCCAGATATTAAAAGAAAACAAAATAATTTTTTTTGAAATTTTTGGAATATTGGCCTAGTTCTCGTGACTTTAATAAACTGGTTATTAAAGCCAAAATACATGATGATACATATTTTTGAAATTTTCTTTGTTATATGAAAATACAATATGAATTATATTTATATATATATTTGAGAGACTTGGCCGTATGCATGAAAACAAAAAATTTTTTAAAAAAACCTGGTATTTTAATACCGGATTTGTATCTTTACAATATAAAAATACACACCAATATTGATCAAAATACAGTAAAATATTTTGAAAAAATCACATATTTGATTTTTTTTTGCTGGGTCTAACCCGCCCAATATTGATCAAAATACAATAAAATATTTTGAAAAAATCACATATTTGATTTTTTTTTGCTGGGCCCAGCCCGCCCCATGGGGCAGGGCTGGACCCCGCAGGCCTGGCTGGGTCACTGGACCAAACCAGTGACCCGGATAAACAACCTAAAGCACGCGTGCATGGACTGTGTGAAGGTAATTAAATTACCTTCGCACAGTAACATGCATCTTTTTTGCAGAGTTGGAGAATGGAAGAGAAACAGACCTGGTTTTGAAGAAAGAAAGCTGATGGTTGTGCTAACCTACTTCGTTGGCTTCGTGATTCTGGAAAAGGAAAAGCCTATGGTGATGCTGGCCTCCTCTGCTAGTTCCCTGGTTCTGAAGAAAGTGAAGCCGATGGTGATGGTGGCTTCCTCTGTTGTTTCCTTCGTTCTGGAGACTGGTTTTGGAGAAAGGAGGCCGATGGTTGTGCTGCTCTGCTGGGTTCGTGATTCTTGAGAAGGAAAATCCTATGGTGATGCTGGCCTCCTCTGCTGGTTCCCTGGTTCTGAAGAAAGTGAAGCCGGTGGTGATGGTGGCTTCCTCTGGTATTTCCTTCGTTCTGGAAGAGAAAAGAGCAGATGGTGGCTCAACTCTTCTGTCGGTGTCGCGTTTTCTGACTTTGCTATCTCGTTCTCCTCTGTTGGTTTCGCCTTCTCTTTGCTTTCTCTCTTCCTGCTCCCTCCCTCTGCCTCTCTCTTCTTTACACTCCTCTCTGGTTTTTATTTCTTTTTCTTGTTGCCTTTTCTGTTTTCTCCCCTCGTTGTCTCGTTGCCCCCCAGTGTTTCTACCCCCCCATTCATCGTCTTTCTCTGGCTTTTATAAGCCAATGAATGCCCTGTGGTGCAACATTCGGCTTGGTAACGGCATGTAGAGGAATAGTAGCCGTGAAACATTCCCCATAATTGAAGCAATCTGCTATTTTTGTTGTTGAAATGGCTCCACTCTCTGCTGAAACGGCTGTGAAGAAAGGTGATGAAATAGTGCTCTGAAACGGCGCCGTCGTCCTATCAAAATGGATATTTCTGATTTGGTCCTTGGATGTTCTTACAATTTTGTAATCAAGCCCTCCGGATAAATTGTAATTGGATCCCTTGCTTTTATTGCCTTTTCTGGTTTGGTCCTTCATTTCAGATTGTTTCATTCAAGTCTCTAATTCACCACCAAACTTCAATAATTATGCAATTAAGCCCCTGATTTGACCAAATCAACTCTTTAAAATTATAATTAGACCCCAGAACTTTAATTTCTTCCAATAAAAGCCTAAATTGACTTAAAAATCATTTTTTTCTTGTAATCAAACCCTCCATAAATTCAATTAAACCTTAGATAAAATTTAATTGAGTCCATAAACATCTGATTTTAAACTTTTTTTTCTCAACTTGAATTTTATTTGTCAACAGGGCTCTCATTAGTCAAAAATATACTGTAAAATTTTAATATTTTGCATTTTTGAACCTTCTCAACCAATTTTGTCTTTTTTTTAGCATTTCAGCATCATTTTCTCGCTCCTATTATTTTTTGGATTTCTTTTGAATATTTTTTTATATTTTTTTTTTGTATTTTCTCATTTTCATTTTTTTTTTTGTTGACCCAAAAATGGGTAACAACAAGGACAATCTTAAATATTGACAATCCTTTTAAAAGTGTATTCATGATATACTATATGTTTACATAAGATCCCTTCTTCTTTGTTTTTTTTTTAATTCTAAGATGCACCTTCTTCTCTGTTTTTTTTTTTAATCCTAAGATGCACCTTCTTCTCTGTTTTTTTTAATCCTAAGATGAACCTTCTTCTTTCCTATTAATAGAAAATCTACTGAAATTTCAGCAGAGCTTTCTTTATATTGGAAGATTTCAAGTTATCGACTAGAGCCTGTTGCACATTATTATTTAACCAATTTACATCTCATTCATTGTCCAATCACCCTGGACTTATCACACCATAACTAAGACACATCATATTTGTAACATGTCATTATGGTTCACTACATATATAAAATTATCAATATAAAATATGCAAATCTTAAAAAAAAAAACAAATTTAAGGAGCTTAATTACGCATTAATTATTTCAGATACAATAAAAAAAACTAACTAAGCATCGTAAATTTTACATATTTAGATCAAATTCAAAATTATATAAACTTCGGGACAATTTAATATTTAATTACAAATCCCAATACACTACAAAAAAGGGATCTAATACAAGTTAAACAAAATCATCTTATGATGTTCTATATAACTATCATTCCGCTCATGATTTTAAAGTACCTGTAGTTAATACTAGTTAAGATTACATCATGAAAATTATCAAGCAAGGAAAAACAAATGTAATAGTATATTTAAATTGTTACTCAACATTATCAATAATTTCTTTTCAATAATCAATAGAATTCATATGTTAGCCTATAAAATTCATCCATTCTTTTGCCCTTTACCGACATTATTCTCATTTACTAAAATCTAAGTTTTATTGATCATTACCAGGCATTAATTCCAATACCAAAAACTAATTTCACCGCCCCTTACCGAGCATTATTCCCACTTCCGGGAATCTAATTTTGTTGCCCATTACCAAGCATTAGTCTCATTACCGAAAACTAATTCATCTCCCTTTTACCGGACATTATTCTTAGTTCTAGGAATCTAATTTTGTTGCTCATTACCAGACATTAATCCAATTAACAGAAACTAATTGTTTTGCCCCCTTATCAGGCATTATTCTCACTTATGCGAATCTAATTTTGTTACCCATTACCGAAAACTAATTCCTTCACCCATTTATTGAGCATTATTCTCACTTCTAGGAATCTAATTTTGTTGCCCTTTACCGGGCATTAGTTCCATTACTAAAAACTAATTCCTTCCGATTTAAGTTAGAGTTTTATCACAGAATATCATTACATCATCAAAACTATTGTAATAAACTAAGTAAAGAAAAAAAGGTTGAGGTACATGACACCTACCTGCTACAGAAGCTCTGGTGTTACCTCTCTGCGTCTGCATAGCTCCTATGGCTTCTACTGTATCAACAAATATATCATATTATTTTTCATTCTATGTACATTCCCCATATTAATATTATAAATCAATTTCTTTCATCTTAACCTTCATTTCCTATTCAATCCTCATTGAATTTTCATTTTTCCTTAAATTCATTTTCTTAGTAATCTAAAAAAAAACTTATAACTCGTAAACATACATATCTTCTCAAACTATATTTTTTATAATCATTTCTGATTTAAATCTCACATAGAACAACTACAATTAAAAAAGCAACCAGGCACATAAATTTCTTCCAATTAGGCATATAAAATTCATTTATTCCTTAACATGGTCTTCCTAACAAATATAAAAAGTTCTAACAAAACTCAATAACAATGTTATCAATATCTATAGTTTTGTATTTGTATGATCATAGTCATACATGTATTATATCACACTATCGCACTTTCATAAAATTTTTGATGTATCCTTTATTCGCATGAGAAGTCAAACACATTCATAATAACATTTATTTTTAGATTCAATAATTCTCCCTAAATTTCAACAACATAAACGCTTAAGTCAATCTATGTAATGTAATGAAACTCTATTAAAATCATTTTTTTTCATAATATATACATTAATCTACTACAATATCACTTAACTACATATAATTCTACTTCATGCAATGTAACCTTTTATTAGCCGGCTATTGGGCCCTTAAGTACCCAATGATTTTCTTTATTATTTTTACCTAAATTAATACCCAAAACAACTTAATCTAACCTAATTTATCAATTCATAATCATTTTATATTTTCTCCAAAATTTCACTTCAAACCCTAAGATCAATTTCATGATTTCAACCTCATTTGCTATCCATTTCATATGAAATTGCTAGGTTGAGTTTAGAACTTTTTACTAAATGATAGTCAAGTCTTCAAACCCTAACCATTCAAAATATTCCATGTTTTTCCCTTTTTCCCCTTTTTTCATCACCTTTTTTTTATCTTACTTAATCTTTTTTCTCTTTGATCTTTTTTTTTTGGATCAAATATTAGAATTATATATATCAAAAAGATAGATGAACTGGAAAACTAGCAAGCCTATTATACACCTGTACAGGTCAAGCCAGAGGGAACAGGCTCCCAGCTAGCACAAAGAAAAGAAAACAACATAAGGAAACAGGCCATTGGTTATTTCAGGAACCCAAGAACCAGGTGTCAAGAATAACCGAGGAAAGCAAATGCCACCAACAAGCGACAATACAGACCATAACCATATAATTAACAGCCCCAATACAAAAAGCCCCGAAGCTTTAAACAGAGGCCCATATATCACCATAAGAAGAAGGAAGAGGGCCCAACAGCAAACAGTGAACCATGAATCCAACATGTATGAGCCATGCAGGCACGTAATGATGAATCTTAAGGATGAACCGTGAGCACCAAACACAGGGAGAATGCAAATTCTCTTTGATCTTTCTTAATTCCAAGAGTGGATGTGTTTTTATATTTTAAAACACTCTCTTTTCACTCTTAATTTCACTCTTTAGCATTTAAAGGTGTAAGAATAGAAGAAAATGAAAAATGGTCTTTTCTCCCAGAACAGCACCACATCAGTTTTACAAAGACAAAAATCAAAACGATCTGACCATTTTGGAAAATGGTCTGACTGATTCAACAAATCGGTCAAGCCATTTCTCAAAATGACTGGATCATTTTTGCTATTTGAAAATTTGATATTTTTTACCAAAAAAATTTTTCTTCTTCCATCTTTGTAACACTTATTTTCCCAATTTATTCTTTTCATTATTTTTTCATACCATTATACTATGATTCCAATTATTTTATTATTTATTTATTTATCATCATTTTTTTATTTTATTTATCCTGGGGTTTACACCCATGATCACGCGATCACGTAACCCACACACAAATAATACAACTCCTAGAAAACCAAGAAATCAAGTTTGAAAATGTGACATAAAGATTACATTGAATCTAAACACTAAAACTATTGGAATCTAAAACTCCCACCCAACAAATAGCAATTTGTGAATGAGAAGTATAGGATGACACCACGAAGACAGTTGTTCTTTGACAATTTGATTCAGTTCTTTAGAGAGCCAAAGTAAGAAAATATTATCATAAACACATAAATTTTATTCATCAAAATCTGGAACCCTTACACTCCCTTTCAAAAAGGTATTTACAATGCCAATGACTTAAAATTTAATGGTCTAAACTTAAGACCAAAAATAAATTAAATTTAATTTAATAACAATTAAAATAACAAAGCCCAAAACTCAATGTAAGAATGCAACCAAAAGTGTCATTAAAAAAAAAGTTGTCAGCCTTGTGTTTGGCTCTATACAGACTCCACAACTCAAAAAAATATAGTGTTTGTTGTCTCCCTCTTTTTACTATGAATTTTATTTAAGCCCTATTACGATCTCCTTTCTTAATTACATTGATTAAAGTATGTTCATCATTTGTTGAAGACTGAACACTTGTCTTAACTCAAATATCTTGAATCAACCCATTTAATGCTTTTTTAATCTTCTTGACCCTTGACCTTATAATTCACCCAATTGGTAACTCTAAAGGATCATGTAGTAATGCTTGTTGATTCTCACCATCCTTTATATCTGTATCACATACCTAATATATCATAAAGGTATATGCACTTTAAAGGTGAGAAGCTTGGTTCTTTCTCTCATTCTTTTAATAAGCATGCTAAATTCAAATGTGCCTATTACCAAATCTTTAAATGAACTGTTATCAATCTTTATGGAGGCATAAAGTTCCTTACTAGTTAGGTAAATGCCACTCATTATGGCTAAATCATATGTGGTAATGGTTTGCAGTCCATACCAAAATACAAAAGCTTTGTTGGACTTTAACTAAAATAGAGAAAGGGTGGCTAGAAGCTCGTTATTGGGTTTGGAAAAAAGTCTAGATAAATGGATTACATTATAAATCTCTTAAACCCTCCATTAGTTGCCAAAATAATGTTGCGTTAAGATGTTCAATGATAATACCATTGGATATCATTAAGGAATGGTTTTCTTCTAGTTATTCAAATTTACATGATCATCATGAAAGGAAGTTCTTTCTTGATGTTTAGGGCAAAGTATTGGCCTTTTTCATCTTTAGATAACTTTTTTATAAAATGGTCGTTGTTCTTGTAAACATTGATAATAGTCTTGTTTATAAAGGGCAATTAGTATATGAAGTTGTGGTAATGGTAGATGATTATAGATTTAGGTGGAATAAAGCCTAAAGCTATCATTTTAGTCTTATAGAGGAAGAAGAGTGTTTTGGGTTTTTGATTGAATCTCAACAAAAGAAATTTCTAAAACTATGAAAGAGTGATTAAGGATTTTTCATATAGAGAATGAAGAATTAAGAGAAATTTGAGAAACCTAAACATTTCACCTAAAAGCCCAAGCATATGTTGTTTTTCAGCTAAATTGATTGGTTGAAATGTTTGGCATGTCAAACGTGTTTTAAAACATGATCAATGATTTTAGCTAAACAATATCACTTATCACATCATATTCGATCAATCTATTTTAAGTATAAATATGATGCAGAAATATTTTTTTCATTTAGAAACTAAAGGAATATGAGGGCATTGTTTACATATAAAAAAATAAGCATCCATGTGTCAAATGTAGGAGAATAATGATTGTTTATAAAAATCAGGGGAATAGAGATGAAATCAATCAAGTAGTGAAATTGACCATGCTAAAAGAGTCCTACTCAATTAAGATTTTTGAAGAAGCAATCAACTAGTTAACCAAGCAAACAAGAATCATAATCAACCAAGGAAAGGCGATTGAACATAAGGGTTTGAACATGCACCAAGAAGAAGAAAGCTTAATTCTATTTAAAGCGGGATACCTCAACATAATAACTGTCATAACCTAATTTTTGACCTTTTTATTTAAAAAAAATATGAAAAACAAATAAAAATAAAATAAATGGAGAATGAATTAAAATTTGGGTTAAGGACAACATGATTGGAAGTTTAAAGATTTAATTAAACTCTTGACTAGTTTAATTAATTAAATCAAGGGCTTAATTGGAGAATTGATTTAATTAAAATTTAGAATATTTTAATTAATGAAATCAAGAGTTTAATTGAAGAATTAATGAGTTTGAGGACTTAATTAAACTTTGATTTAATTAATTAAAGGAATCAGGGGTGTAATTGAAAAAATACCAAAGTTTGGAGCTGATTCAAGGAAAAATTGCTAGAAAATTAAAGTTCAAGGACCAAATTGAATAGTCCAAACACCCAGGATTGTTGTGTAAATGGCGCTATAACTCAAGGATTCAATTGAATTTAGTCCAAAGGCACAATTAGAAATCAATTATTTCTGATTAGGATCCCAATTGTTAAGTTTAAACTGTTTAGGGACCAAATTGAAAAACAGTCATGCCTAAGGACAGAACGGCGCTGTTTTGGAAGCATTGTTCATCGTCTCCTACGTTTGCGCGGATGAAGCCGGTTCAACAGGGAAATCTGCTGCAACAAATCTGATCATGGACCATATCTCTTGCCCACGATCTCGTTCGTGGATTCCATAACAGTCCTGCAAAGGCAGGACTGGTTGAGGGGCAAGCTTCTCTATAAAAGGGGGCGGAAAATCAGAGGGAAAAGGGGAAGAACCAGGGGGGAACTGGAACAAAACCCAGAGAAAAAAACCCAGAAAACAGGGAAAGGCAGAGCACGAATTGAAACAGAAGAAAAATACAAGAGACAATAAAAAAAGACAGACACACAGACAATGAGCAGGAGGATGAAACAGAACCAGGAGGGGGTTTGAGCGAAAAACCAAGGCAGAAAACGCAAGCAAAAATCCTCCTGCTCTGCAAAGACTCAAGCAAAACTCAGAAAAAGGCCTCAGCAACAGAGGAGGAGGGGACGAAAAATCAGAGAAGAAAAACCCAGAGAACAAAGGAACGAAACAGAGGAACAAATAAAAGCAAACGTGCGAAGAACTGGAAGGAGACGCAGGAGACAGACACAGGGACGATAGAACAAAAAAGATGAGAGAAGAAGAAACAGAGGGCAGGTCCAGTTTCCTTGCACGCCTTCACTGATCTTCGCCCAAAAACGCTAACACTCCAGAAGAGCAATCTGCAGCACGGTAAGTTTTCTCTTCCTTTTCATTCTTTTTGAATCTTCAGTGCATTTAGCACTGTGCGAAGGTAATTAATTACCTTCGCACTGTGCCCATACACGCGTGAACAAGTTCACGCTTGGTTTGCCATGCTGAAATCAGCCTAAAAAAAATAAAAAAAAATTTAAAATAAAAAAATTTTAAAATTTTAAAAATAAAAAAATATGTATGTGTGAATAAAAATAATATAAATTTATTGGTTTATTCATTGACGCCAGAATCAAGAATAAAAATACTGATTTAAATTTATATTATTTATTATATTTTATTTTTATTTAGCAAGAAAAAAATAAAAATTGTGTATGCGTAAAAAATAAATTTATTTTGTTTGTTTATTCACTGACACCAGAGTCAAGAATAAAAAAAATATACCGATTTAAATTTATTTTGTTTTTATAACTACGTAATATTTACCAACGCCAGAGTTGGAAGTATCCGTAGTTGAATATTCACTGGTGACAGAGTCAGGAATATTATCAGCAAATAATCATAGCGTAAAATAATAAATGTTTAGCAATTTAAGACAAAACCAGCAATGCAGTCTGTCTTAGACAGAACGTTTAAGGGTGATAATATCTTCCCTTTTATATAACTAGTCCCGAACCATAGAATCTCTGTTGACCAGTTAAGGTTCCTAGTGATCATAATACTAGGTGACGACTCCTTAAACAAGATCTTTTCCTCTAAAAGAACAAGATGTCAGATACCTATTTCTTTTCCAATCAAGTGATAATTTTTTAATTGGTCGCCGTAATGTCAAGATGTGACAATAACTAATCAAAAGTCACAAGATTAGCTTATAATTCATGTGGTATTAATACACATGGAATTTAGTTTGTATTGGAATTCTTCTTACTTGATACCAATATCTATATAGGATTACGATTTGCATGTTTTGATATAATTCAAACTTTGTACCATTATATAAAGGTCCCATAGTTACTGTGAACAATGGTTAACCTCACACATGCAATTTCAATACAATTTTATTTATCTTCTTCCTCGTAGGGTTCTTACTATTTTCTTTACAACTTTTCTTTATTTTTCAACACTTTAATTCTTGTAATCCTTCTCTCCTTATTTGTTACATTTCATTTTCCTTGCATGGCATCACTTGGAGCATGTGATGTTTTTTAGGGTTCAAAGTCTTAGATCCCCAGACAACACTTGATTTTACGAGGTTGCAGACTACATCTTCTCATGATTAAGTTTTTATTGAGTAATTTTTTCTTTTTAATAGGTAAAAACAATTAACTAGTACTATATTAATCAGAAAAATATATGAATAATTAGCAAGATGCCACCTAATTGCTTCATCCATGCATCTCTATTAGGTTTGTTAGTTCGACCAAATATTATTAGTTAATCTGATATGAATCAAAGAATGGATGACCACACGTCACGTCCAAGTCCACTAACTTAAAATATTTTTTTTATAAAATAGAAAAATAATTAAACAAAGATTATATATATTATTGAAAGAATATTTTTGAAGTATATTTGCTTAATTATTATTTCTATTTTTCAAAAAAAAAACAATTCTTGATTTTTCAAGTTAGTGGACTACTGTATCCCAACATATCATCCATGCATTGGTTCATGTTAAGTTAACCAATGTTGAGAAAGAGTCCTTTATATATATATATATATATATATATATATATATATATATATATATATATATATATAATAATCAATTTAGTACACGTACATAATTTTAATCCATTTTAGTGAAATCAATCCTAGCAAGCGCGTGCATGGAATCTTTCCCAACGACTCCTTGACAATTGTCTGTATAATAATAACCAGTGACGTC